>Ga0208297_1000071_pt1 | contig 287410 bp, 228 predicted proteins | sample LMS_cellobiose_e_FD_187367 | JGI IMG/M metagenome (GOLD analysis project Ga0208297, IMG submission 187367) | Rumen-fistulated moose microbial communities from Alaska, USA - LMS_cellobiose_enrichment (SPAdes) (version 2) | ecosystem: Host-associated > Mammals > Digestive system > Stomach >...
TGAATCCTTCCATTCCGTCCTAAAGAAGGAAGAGATCAATCATCATAAATACAGTGATTTCAATGCTGCCCGCAAGGTCGTATTTGAATATATTGAATCCTGGTACAATAGAAAAAGGATTCATGGTGCCATTAATTATTTGACTCCGCAGGCTGCTCATGAGGCTGCCTAAGCGGCATCAAAAGTTAAACTTTTTGTGTCTACATTATTGACACAAGTCCAAGCCCATTTTTAAATAAAATGAGAAATTTTAAATCCCTTATAAATTGGAATTTATTTAAGAATACCATAAGCAAGGACTTAAGTATAGTATTGAATATTTATACATAATTATTTATGTGAATGTTTTAATAATTCGATTGTCTACAGTCTGAAGCTGTCATTTAACTGACAGCTTCTTTTGTCTAATCGGATTTTCAATTCTTGTTTCTCTAACCGGAACTTTATTTTTTGTTAAACGGATCTTACATTCTTTTTTCTTTAACTGGAATTACATTCTTATTCTATAACTAGAATTTGCATCCTTTTTTCACTAACCGGAAGTTGCTCCTTATTCTCTATCTGGAAATTGTTCTCTATCCGGGAACTTATATTCTTTTTACTAACAGTATCTTACCTTCTTCTCATTTTACTGACCGTAACTTACCTTTTTTCACTAACCGGATTTTACATCCTTTTTTTCTTAAACAAAAGGATAGACAGGAGCAGTGACCCAATCGTCAGGATTACTGTTATGATAATTGTCAGATAAACGGTCTTGGCATCTTTTGTTCCGTTTAGCAATTCTGTATTTACAGAAGCCAAAGTCACAGGATTATATTTTGCAACAGCATTAAATACATTCCCCATTAACATTGCTGCCAATGCAATAACAGAAACTACCAGACCGCCGAAAGCTCCCGGTGCTATGGTACTGGATAACAATATTAATGAAATAAGGAATATACCAAATATCCATAAACAGAACAGGGAAAGGGACAGATTCGGCAGGTATCCCTTGTCAAAAAGATATACCGTATAAATATAATTTATTACTACAGACAGCAGAAAACTCCCTGTCCATAATAGAACAGCTGCTGTAAATTTTGCCAGTAATACAGCAGTTCTGGATAATCCCTTGGCAAGTATCTGAAGTAAGGTGCCTTTTACAAATTCACCCGATAAACTGCCACCAAAGACCAGCAGTAATACCAAAATCCCCATTTGGGTAAGGTTCTTAAAAAACTGTGCATAAGCATCCATAACCGTAGGGCTTGGAAGCTCTAGTTTTATCCCTCCCATATCCATAGATGAAAGGATATTCGGCATTAATTTGGCAAGCAGAGGACTCATTAATCCGAACATCAAAAAGGCTGCAAAGAATATCAGTAGCTTATAAGTACGTATATACTCTAACAACTCTTTTTTGGTAAAAGCAAAATATCCTCTTATCCCCAAAAATCCAGAGTTGTAGTTTTCAACAGCCTTTGTACCTTCGTATCTGGAAAGCGGTTTTATTTCATTCATAATAAACTCCTATCCGCTGCAGCCTCCCAAATTACAGTCTTTAGCTATAGTTTTTAACTTTTAAAGGGCTGCGCATGTCATATTTTCCCTTAACTCACATGCATATCGCAGACCTGCCTGCGATACTGTATAAATGAGATGTGAAAGGTCCTGTCTTTTAAACTATCACCTTCATAAAAATATTTTCCAGAGAAGGTTCTGTGATTTCATAACGGATTATCTGAATTTTTTCCTTTAGTAAAAAGCTTAATATTCTGGCACCTGCTTCTTCTGTGTCAGAAACCTCCAATTCAATTATCTGTTTATCCTGACGGATATTTGTTATACCGGAAATGCTTCTTAATCCTTGGACTGCTATAGCCGCAGAATATTGCTGTCCTATCTCAAGGCGAACTGTATCCGTTCGGTAACTGTTTCTGATATCTGCTGTATTTCCTTCTAATGCAAGGGTTCCGTCATTTAGAATTCCGATATTGTCGCATATACGCTCTACATCTGATAATATGTGAGTGGAAAACAATATGGTGGTCCTCTCCTTGGCAAGTGCCAAAATACTCAGTATCTCCATTCTGCCAACAGGATCTAGCGCAGAGGTGGGCTCATCACATATCAAAAGCTTGGGCTCATTGAGAAGAGCCTGTGCTATTCCAAGCCTTTGCTTCATACCTCTCGAGAAATTACGAACCTTTTTGTTCACATTCTGCAACCCCACCAGCTCCAGCAGCTCATCGGATTTTACCCGCAGGGTATCTCTTTTCAGTCCCGTAACTTCACCACAGAGTTTCAGATACTCTCTGGGAGTCATATATCCGTAAAATTCCGGTACATCCGGCAGATATCCGATGAAGCGGTTGGTTTTCGTATTACCATAGCTTACTTTCTCACCGCACACCAGAATATCACCTGCATCCGGCTTATAAAAACCAAGTATCATCTTCATGGTAGTTGTTTTACCGGCACCATTCTTTCCGATAAAACCAAATACAGAATGCTCTGGAACTTCAAAGGTTAAATCATTAATTACCCTGGTATCACCAAATTGTTTGGAAACGTTGTTTAACTTAAGAACTGCCATTATTCCTCACCCTTTCCTATGGTGAAATAAAGAATCGGTCCGATTGTATTTACTACAACGGATATTACAATCCATACTACACGGTTTCCGATTCGATAATTCTTATGACGGAGTATGTGAACCAGCGCAGCAATCATCAATCCATATTGTACGATCAGAATCGGTATGAGAAAGGGTAGATATTCTTTTATTTGATCCAGTCCATTCATATTAATTACCTATTATAGCTATCGCAGGCAAGCCTGCAATACTGCCACTTACAATAGAATACTGATATTGATATGTATTCTATTGTCTATAATAAAAGAGTGAAAGCTTTCTTTGTGGCTGCCTTTCATTTATTTTTCACTCTTCTTAACATAATGCAACTTTTCTTTAAAAATTTGAAGTAGAGCCAATACCGCGCACCCCATTAATCATTAGGGAGTCTTCTGTATGAAGCTTCTTCATCATCATTAGTAACTTAAATACACAGTTACAGCAAGTACCTTAAATCATTTTTGTTTCCACACTTCCTTAAGACTTCTTACGATTATCTGAAAACGAGGTTCTGCTTCCAGTGGTTTAAAAGCCGGATTCTCAGAAAGTATATTTTTAATATCCCTCCAAATCACCTCTGAACTTCTGGGTGCTATAGTCTCAGCATCAATGGTTTTTAAATAGGTCTCAAGCTTATCAAAAATATGGTTACCATGTATTTCAAAGTCTTTACCTGCATTTCTTTTCGCCAAATCAGCATATTTCTCAAGTACCTCCAGGGCTTTTTCCTTCCTGCCCTGTAAGACATAGATGGCTGCTGCAGTCAGATAGATGGAGTACAAGCCTCCCGGAGACATCTGCTCCACTTCAAAAATATCTGTAAGCTTTATAAATATCTCGTAATATTTATCCATTCGTTCAGGGTTGTCGGCGTAGAGCTGAAAGAAATCAACCGAACAGCCAAGCAGGACATTCAGACTGTTAACTGCACTGCCTTGCAGGTATTCAATGGCTTTATCCCTGTCCCCTTTTAACTGGTATGCCTTTACGAGGAGTGACTCTGTTTGTATAAAGGGTTCATTCAGGTTTTCAAGTACCTCTATTGCCTCTACTGGTTTCTGCTGGCAGATATAGCAATAAGCCCTCAGCTGCATGGCTTGTTTGGCCAGGCTTACTTCTTCGCAGGAACGTTCTACCACCAGAAAAATATCCACTGCCCGATTAAGGATATCCTGGGTTCTCTCAGGAGTACCAGCAAGTGCACAGTGATTCAGATACAGAAGTCCAATGCGGTATTGCAGATACCAGCAGGAAAAATACTTCTTAAGATATCCTTCACATTCTTCATAAACTTCATCAAAAGATTTCTTTGAAAACTCTTCTGCCAACTGGTGGTAAAGCTTTCGTACATCCTCCTTGCTCATCATTGGTTCATAACCTATCAGCTCATCAACAGAAATATTAAAATAAGAGGCAAGCACTGGAAGAAATAAGATATCCGGATAACTCTGCCCTGATTCCCACTTGGATACAGCAGGCTTTGAAATACCTAAATAATTCGCTAACTCCTCCTGTGTGATACCTTTGGCTTTTCGCTTTTCTGAAATAATCTTTCCGATATTAATGGTATCCATAATGCTCCTTTCCAGATTTCTTTCATTTTTACATTGTTCTTATTTCTTTCTATAAGTACATTTTATAATCCTATTATTAACTTTACAACGGATTTATAGTTAACTTTAGTTAATTATATTAATCATTAGTTAACCTTCAATCAGACAATACAGGTTCCATTATTTCGAAAAAGCTGCATAGTTATCCTGCACCAGCTGACTCCTTCAAATCCACTGTCATAAGCATACTGTATCAATAAATCATTAAATACAGTGATATAATCAGCAGCCTCTGTTACGGAACAGCAAATGCAGAAAACTCTGCAGCTTCTCTATATAATACGAATCATTACTATCCTATAATTTTATTACCTTCTTAACTTTTATAATCTTTTTCGTCCTTTACCTGCAAGATTGAATAAAAGAAATGCATCCGGCTTCTTCTGCTTTCATCCAACTACACCTCTTATAAAACTATATGATTTCAGGCATATCATCCTTTAAGAGAACCTTCTGGATTGCTCTCATTGCCTTAATTGAATTCCATTTTCTCCAAATAAAATTAACAGTCTGTCAGTCATTTCATTTATTTCTTTGCTTTCTAAAGTTCTTTCATCAGAGCCGAATTCAAATCTGACTGTAACACTCTTTTTACCCATTAGAAGCCTATCATCTTCAAAGGTATCAATCAGGCTGTACGACTTCAGATACTCACAGGCAAATTCCGAAATGATAGCTTTTAATTCTTCATACCGGGTTCCTTTATCCGTAAGCAAGCTTAAATCTATGGTAATACCCGGATATCTGGATATTTCTCTATACACAATATTTTCTTTCTCTACTGCAGTAAGCTCCTCAACATCCATTTCTGCAATTGCAATATTAAGTTTCTTATCAATTCTATCCTTCACCTTAGGATGAAGACAGGAAAAATATCCGATAATCTTCTCATTAATTATAATATTCGCAGCATTGACAGGATGTATATAATTTACTTCCTCTATTTCCTTAGCTGTATAATCCAGATAAACAGGTACAATATTTTTTATTGCAGCAGTAAGGTTTTCGATTACCTCCTTCAACTTAAGGAAGGTCTGCTTTTCTGTCATACTTCTGCTTGCTATTACGATTCCTAATTTCTTTCTTTCCTTGCATAAACCATCTTCATCAAGACCTTCTGCTACCCGGCCTATTTCAAATATACCTATCTCTGGTATCTGCTCCATATTTTTATTAATATTACCAAGGAGAGAAGGAATTAAGGTGGCCTTTACCGTATCATTTTCAACAGTAACAGAGTTGATAATCCTTACATTAGGTTTGGTCTGAATTCCCAGCTCCTTGTTTGCTTTGGTATCATACCAGATGCAATTATGCACTTCATTCATTCCGAATCTGTCCGCAAGAAGAAGTTTTATCCTGTATTCCTCTTCCCTCTCAGCGCTGTGACGTATAGGAGAAATCAAAGACTTATTGGATTTTCCTATTATATTGTCATATCCATAAATTCTTGTAATCTCCTCAATAAGATCAGCCTTTATAGTAACATCTTTCGTAGCACGATATGAGGGCACTGCTGCAGTAAAACCCTTATCCTTTTGATTAACGGTAAATCCCAGTGCTGAAAGCGTCTCAATTATTTCTTCCACAGAAATATCAATACCGGTATATTTATCCACATAAGCTTTATCGAAATCAATGGTTATTTCCTGATATCGCTTTATATAGTGATCCGTTAAGGAAGAAGTCACCAGAATACCGGAATCAACTTCCCTTAATAGCTCTAAGAACCGCCTTATAGAAGTTACGGTCATCTCCGGATCCAGCGTCTTTTCGTATCTGGTACTGGCTTCTGTTCGTAAACCAAGCCTTGCAGCTGACTTTCTGATAAAGGTCCCGTCAAAATTAGCAGCTTCCAATAACAGTTCTGTCGTATGGTCTCCAATTCCGGAGCTTTCACCTCCCATAATTCCCGCTATAGCAGCTGGTTCACCATTGTTAGAACAGATCATCAGCGTATCTTTATCCACAGTTCTCCTGATACCATCCAGGGTCTCAAAATCAAAAGGCACCGGGAAGGATTTAACCTGTATACCTTTTATTACGCTATTATCAAAAGCATGCATTGGCTGCCCCATTTCAAGCATCAGATAATTCGTCAGATCCGTCGGCAGGTTAATGGAGTGCACACCACAATAGGTAAGTCTGATTTTTATCTGAGGAGGCGTATGCTTCTTCGTTATATTCTCGACCCTGATGGCAGAATAACGAAAGGTCTGCTCCTTATCTTCAATGGTTACCGGTACTGGAGGAAGTTCTTTAAAGGCTTCTGTATCCATTATTTTCAGAGGTTTTAAGGGACGTTTTGTTAATACTGATATTTCTCTGGCAATACCGTAATGCCCCCATAAGTCGGGACGGTTGGTTAAGGACTTGTTATCCACTTCGAAAATAATATCCCTAAGCGGCAGAAATTCCAGAATATCTGTACCTGGCTCATGAGCCTTATCAAGTATCATTAACCCCGAATTATCCTCACTGATACCAAGTTCTTTCTCTGAGCAGCACATTCCATAGCTGCTTACTCCCGCAATTACAGTCTCATTTATTACTCTGTCACCTACCTGGCCACCTGCCCTGGCAAATGGCACATAGGCCCCAGCTGCTGCATTAGTCGCTCCGCAGACACAATCTATAATTTCTTTTCCTGTATTTACTTTCAGCAAGTGCAGTTTTTCTGTGCCTGGATGCGCTTTTACTGACACAATTTCTCCAACTACTACTGATTTAATTTCTGTTCCCATTTCATAGACATGTTCCACCTCTGCTGTAGCCAGAGTAAATTTATTGATGAGCTCTTTATGATCAATACCAGTCAAATCTGTATACTCTGAAATCCAATTCATTGAAATCAACATATTTTCTGCCTCCTACCTGTCCTTGAACTGTCTTAATATTCTGAGGTTACCGCTGTTAAATACTCGAATATCTTTTATCTCATACTTCATCATTGCAAGTCTCGTTAGTCCAAGTCCGAAAGCAAAGCCGGTATAATGCTCTGAATCTATTCCACCCATATTTAACACATTAGGGTGAATCATTCCGCAGGGCAGTAACTCCAGCCAACCCGCCTGTTTGCAGGTTGGGCAGCCTTTTCCGCCGCAAATCTGACAATTTATATCAAGTTCAAAACCCGGCTCCACAAAAGGGAAGAAACCGGGTCTGAGCCTTACCTTTACCTCTCTTTTAAATACCTCCGATAACAGTACCTTCATAAAGTAGATAATATTTGCGATGGAAATATCCTCACCAATCATCATTCCCTCCATCTGGAAAAAGGTATTTTCATGGCATGCATCAATATTTTCATTACGAAAACACCTTCCCGGGAATAATACCTTTAAGGTCTCATCCTTGCCCGGAGCACCGTATTTTCTCATGATATAATTCTGAGCGGCAGTAGTATGCGTCTTAAGCAGTTGTCCGTTCTCCAGATAGTAGGTATCCTGCATATCTCTGGCCGGATGGTTCTTCGGGATATTGGCGGCTTCAAAGTTATTAAATTCCGTCTGTATTTCCAGCCCATCTTCTATGATAAATCCCATGGTCTTAAAGATGTCTTCTATCTGTTTTTGAACAATCGTTATTGGGTGAAGGGTTCCATGAGTAAGCAATGACGGTATGGTGTAATCATATTTTTCTGTCTTACTCAGGGTTTCCTCAAACTCCCTTTCCTCTAATATTTTACTGGTCTTGTCAATTAAATCGGTAATTTCATTCTTGAAGAGATTTATCTCCTTTCCGGTTTCACGCCTTTCCTCCGGGCTTAGCTCTTTCATCTTATTCAGGATATCTGTTACTCTGCCTTTTTTGCCCAGATAGGATATCCTGATTCTTTCAAGCTCCTCATTTTTTTCAACTGCTTTCATTTCTTTCTGAAATTGAAGCTTCAACTGCTGAATATTCTCCTTCATATGAGTACCTCCTTCATATTGTCATACTATTCAGGGGCTGATTTAAAGGAAGAAAACACAAAAAATCCGTCCCTGTAAAAATAACAGGGACGGATTATAATCCGCGGTACCACCCAGTTTCCCATAGTCTCAATCAATAACCTTCCTGGATTACGCAGTATACTCCAAAGTGGGGCAGCCAGAACGGAACAATAATGTATCCAACACGCTCTAAGCTATGAAACTGCTGCTTCCGGTATCAATGACATTATGGGCACTCATCACAGCGTAACGTGCATCTACGTCATATCCTACTCTGCATCGCATTTAAGACATGAAGCTCCAGCGTGAAAATTCAATGCTTACCTAACTTAAGGAAGCTTTCAGCCGGTGACTCCCTCTCTCTGACAGTGTTTAAGCATCTACTATGCGCCTTCAAAGCCTTTATTTATGAATGAGTCTAAATTAACATATCTGTATTTATATGTCAACTGATAAATTTTTATTTTATCTCGGTCTGTTCTTTTGCCATCTGATCATATACCGGCTTAAGAGCAGGATATATGTCCTTAAAGACAGAGTATTTCTTATCATAAAGACTTACTTTCTCAGCTTCCGGTTCAGTGGTTTCCGTTACCTGAATCAGCTTGCCGGCAGCGTCTACAACAGACGGGTATTCCCCGCAGCCTACTGCTGCTAAGATAGCGGCACCAAAAGCAGGGCCTTCTTCCGAATTAATCTTATCCACCTTGACATTCAGTACATTGGCAAGAATCTTGCACCAGAGAGGGCTCTTGGCACCTCCTCCGTTAATGCGGATGCGCTCTATGTTAAGACCTGTATTCTTAATTATTTCAAAGGAATCCCTCAGAGCAAAAGCTACACCCTCCAGAACAGCCTGTGTCATATCAGCTCTCGTGGTATCCATGGTCATACCGATAAAGGTACCTCTGGCATCCGGATTGTTATGTGGGGTTCTCTCACCCATCAGATAGGGCAGGAAATATACATTATTCTTCCCAAGCTTACTTATTTCCTGCTGTTCTCTGGCATATTCCTTTGTCTTTAATATCTCATCCATCCACCACTTATTAGAAGCCGCAGCAGAAAGCATAACTCCCATGAAATGATATCTGCCATCCGCATGAGCAAATACATGGAGGGCATTGTCTTCAATTTCAGAGTAATCCTTGCTGGCAACAAATACTACGCCTGAGGTTCCAAGGGATACACTGCACATTCCGGAGCCTACGGTTCCGGTACCAACAGCTGCAACTGCCTGGTCACCGCCTCCGGCTATTATCCTGCAATCTATGGGAAGCCCCAGCTCCTCAGCAATATCTGCGTTAAGCGTTCCTGTTACCTCATAGCTTTCATATACCTTCGCCATCTGTTCTTCTTCCAGACCGATAATATCAAGCATTTCCTTGGACCAGCACTTTTCCTTAACATCCAGAAGCAGCATTCCGGAAGCATCGGAAACGTCAGTGGAATGTACGCCGGATAAACGGTAAGCTATGTAATCCTTAGGCAGCATGACCTTTTTAATTTTCATGAAATTATCCGGTTCATGTTTCTTAACCCATAAGAGTTTGGGTGCGGTAAAACCTGTCAATGCCATATTGCCGGTATAGGCCGATATCTTCTCTCTTCCGATATCATAATTCAAATAATCACATTCCGCCTGGGTACGTCCGTCATTCCAAAGGATAGCCGGGCGTATTACCTTATCCTCGTCGTCAAGAATTACCATTCCATGCATTTGTCCGCTGAAGCTGATACCTTTTACCGTACTCTTATCAGCGCCTTCTGTTAATGCTTTCAAACCTTCCATCAGCCCTTCAAACCAGTCCTCCGGATTCTGTTCCGACCAGCCGGGCTTTGGAAAGCTGATAGGGTATTCCCTGGTTACAATATTCTTGATATCGCCTTTTTCATCCATCAGTAAAAGCTTTACTGAGGATGTTCCTAAATCAACTCCGATATAGAGCATACCTACCTCTTTTCTGTACAAGTTCCCCTCATTACACCAATATGTAATGAGGGGAACTGATCACTGATATCTTTATTTCGTCTCTTAGCTTTACTTGGTACATTGTGATTACTTAGTGCATTATATTTATTTCGACTCTTAGCTTTATTTCATCTCTTATTTTAATACAATCGATTATATTTCCTGTATGACCATATATTCAATGCTGATACTGCTATATTTAACCAACTTACATTGTTGTATATTGGTTCACCGTCTTCAAGCAGATATTAATAATTCATATTTACTCAGCGAATACATTCTTACAATCTCTCACATCACATATAAACTGATTCGATTATTTGGTTTCAAGTATATACTGATTTAATACGGACTCAAGCATTTCCTGTCTGCCGGATACATTAGGGCTAATACCGTTGGCAAGAGCATACGCCTCCAGAGATTTAAAATCAGCCTTACCGTCAATGATGTCTTTGCCAAGACCTTCTGAATAGCTGGCATAACGCTTATCCTTGAAGTCTTCGAATACCTTATCCTCCAATAACTTAGCTGCTACCTTAAGTCCTCTGGCGAATGCGTCCATTCCTGCAATATAAGCTAAGAATAAATCATCTTCTTCAAAAGAAGCTCTTCTTACCTTGGAATCGAAATTCAGTCCTCCTTTGGTAAGACCGCCGGCTAACAGAATCTCATACATTGCAAGTGTTGTATCATAAAGATTGGTAGGGAACTGATCTGTATCCCAGCCAAGCATAGGATCACCCATATTGGCATCTACGCTGCCTAACACACCATTTATACGAGACATATTAAGCTCATGCTGGAAAGTGTGCATTGCAAGAGTTGCATGGTTTGCTTCAATGTTTAATTTGAATTTATCCAGCAGGTCGTATTTTCTTAAGAAAGAAATAACCGTTGCTGCATCGGTATCGTACTGATGTTTTGTAGGCTCCTTGGGCTTGGGCTCAATTAAGAACTGTCCGGTAAAACCAATCTGTTCTGCGTAATCGCAGGCAAGTTTCAGGAGTCTGGCCATGTTGTCAAGTTCCAGCTCTGTATTGGTATTGAGAAGTGTTTCATAGCCTTCTCTTCCGCCCCAGAATACATAGTTCTCTCCGCCTAATTCCTTGGTTATCTCAATAGCTTTCTTTATCTGTGCTGCTGCATAGGCAAATACAGTAGCATTACAGGAAGTTCCGGCACCGTGTACGAATCTCGGATTACTGAAAGCATTGGTGGTACCCCAAAGGCATTTGATACCGGTACGTTTCATCTCTTCCTTGATTACTTCAACGATTTCATCCAGTCTTGCATTGGTCTCTGCCAGATCTTTTCCTTCCGGTGCAATATCCCTGTCATGAAAACAGAAGAAAGGAATCTGTGCTTTCTCCATAAATTCAAAAGCTGCATGAACTCTTTCTTTTGCAACTTCCATGGAGCACTCATGATTATCCCAAGGTCTGAACATGGTTCCGGAACCGAAGGGATCACTACCCATATAAGTAAAAGTATGCCAGTATGACATAGCAAAACGCAGCTGCTCCTTCATGGTTTTTCCCATTACGACTTCTTCGGGATTATAATATTTGAAGGCCAGAGGGTTCTTACTCTCCGGTCCTTCATATGTAATTTTCTGTACCTTTTCAAAATAAGCCATACTTAATCCTCCTGGTTTGTTTAATCAATAAACTAATCTTGCTATATCTAGCATATCAATTATTATTCTGCTTGTCAACAAAATTATGTCATATCCCCTGCCAAAAAAATGAGTCTATTTTACGGCATATTTACCAGAGCTTACGTATTCAATTCTCTTTTCAAGCTTGAAAAAGTGTGATACTATAATAGCCATAGAAATAAATGAAGAATGAAAGCTTGAGATTCGATTTAACTGCAATCTTTGCTGAACTTTAACTTAAACAGTGAGAAATCAAGAGGATAAAGGTTGAAAAAATACGTTTTCAGCCTTACGTATTTGGGTCTGTGTCTGCCATAAAAAGCCCCAAAGCGAGAAAGGCATTGGTAATAAAACATGATTACAGGAAGTAAAGAACTTATACGAGATATTAACAGCACACTGGTCCTTGAGACTGTCATCAATCAAGGTCCTATTTCAAGAGCCAACATATCAAAGATTCTTGGCTTAACAAAAGCTACCATTTCTGCCATTGTTGCAGATCTGATCAGCCGCAACCTGGTGGAGGAGATCGGATGTGATAATACAGATTTCGGCAGGAAACCCATATTATTAAGTTTCCAGAAAAAAGCCGGTTATGTGGTAAGTGTTGATGTGGGTGTAGACACGATATCCGTTATGATGACTGATTTACAGGGTGAGAACTGCCGCCTAAAGCAGATAAAAACCCCAAAACTGAAAAATGATATTTTAGATGCCTTAATTCAAGTCATTGATTCCATGAAGCAAGACAAAGAGACCTCTCCTTATGGGATGGTAGGAATATCTCTCGGCATTCACGGCGTAGTTCATGAAAACCAGGTCTCATTCACCCCTTACTATGATTTAAAAGGTTATGACCTGGCCGGAAAATTAAATGAATATTATAATACCCCTGTATATTTAGAAAATGAAGCAAATCTTTCCGTACTTGGTGAAAAGACCTTTATGCATGATTATCCCAACATTGCCAATATCAGTGTCCATTCCGGAATCGGTCTGGGTCTTTTAATCAATAACGAACTTTATACCGGTTATAACGGCAGAGCCGGTGAATTCGGTCATACCATTATTGAAATAGACGGAAGAGAATGCCCCTGCGGAAATCACGGCTGTCTGGAACAGTATGTCTCAGAACGGGCATTATTAAAAGAATTTGCTGTCAAAAAAGGTCTTGAGTCTGCTTCTTTTGATAATCTCTCTGCTGCTTATCAGGAGGGTGACCCTGATGCTGCTGCTATTATGGACCTTTTTGTAAAGCTTATGGGTATCTTAAGCAATAATGTGCTTAACGCCTATAATCCTGATATTATTATAATTAACAGTGTTTTTACTATCTTTTTCCCACAGTTGACTAAACGGATCGAAGAGGCATTAAACAGTAAGATGAATAGTTTCGTAAGAATTGAGTCATCAACGCTTCAGGATTCCTCTATTTTACTGGGAGGTATCTGCGTGGTCATTAAGAATTTCCTTGGCATTCGATCCCTTAACTTAAGCGGAAAAGAAATTTTCGAGTAAGTAATCTTAAATACTCTTTAATACTTATTAACTGCTTATTAACTGCTTGTAATACACTTTAAAGCTGACTCGCAATTAATTTATTCGATTTTAATCAACTCCACGGATAATGGAAACAGCCCTGTTCAGATTACTTATTTCTACTTTTTCATGCTCCCCGCCGAATTCACCATCGATAGACCAGGGCACCTTCTCTTCACATATCAAAGTGATTTCTTTAACCGGGAAGGAATAAATATGGTCACTGTTTAAGTTACCCTTTAAGAGATCATTGATTACACCCTGGAATTCTAAAACAGTTTGAGGCATCTTAATAAAAATACCTTCAAAGAGTCCATCATCCAGCTGTACATCTTTGCCGGCAAGGCCTTTGAAGCCTCCTACGGAAACAGAATTTGCTACCATACCGTAGATGAAATTATCCTTTATGATACGTTCGCCGCACTGGATCTCCATTTGATATGCTTTCCAGTTAGGCAGTCTTTTAATGCCCTCCAGAATATAAGCCATTCTGCCGAGGGTGTTTTTATTGGCTTGGGGAGTCTCATATGATGCATCTGTAAATAAGCCGAAAGCAGCCGTATATGTAAAATACTCCCCATTAAAGATTCCGATATCGCAAGGAAATACTTCACCCTTAAGAACTACCTCAGCAGCCTTTGGAAGACTCTTTGGAAGCTTCAGATTGTAAGCAAAATCATTGGTAGTGCCCGATGGCAGATAACCAATAACAGGCTTATTTTCAAATTCCATAACGCCGCTGATTATTTCATTAAGGGTACCGTCACCTCCCGAACAGACTACCAGTTCATATTTATCTCTTTTCAGGCAGTCTGTTACGATTTTTTTGGCATCTTTCTTTCCCTTGGTGGCATAAATAACGATTTCATAATTACCTCTTCCAAAGTATTCTACAATACTTGAAAGCCAGTTCTTTATCTTGCTCTTTCCCGCCAGAGGATTATAGATCAATAATAGCTTCTTCTTCATGGTTCTTTCTTACCGCCCTCCATCTTCATCTGTTTTTTTCTCTTTGTCATTATACCGCCTATTCGACCGCTTTCTTTGGCAGACAATGACTTCCAGCCACTTGCCTTTACTTTATCCATCAGTCCTAATTCGCTGGCTATTTCATATTTTAATCTCTCATCCGGAGTCAACTCTTCAATGGGTTTTATTTCCTTTTTTTCCTGTGCTTTACTCATATAATTATACACCCTTTCTTGATTTTAACAAGGGACTGTTTAAGAATTAACATTTTAGAATTTCATTCGTAAATGTCGCTTCTTATAAACAGTCCCTGTTTATTTACATATTAAAGTGTAACCTCATATATAAGTTTCATACCGGAATATCCCAAATTACTGTATTTTAAACAGCTGTATTGCTCTCTCTAAACTCTTGGCATCTTCCGCTAATTCTGCAGCAGACTGGCTTAAATTCTCAACGGTGCGAATCTGTGCGTTGGCAGTAGCACTCACCTCTTCGGAAGCTGCTGCTGTTTCCTGGGATACGGCAGAAATGCTTCTTACTGCATCCAGTGTATCTTCTTTCGCAGATTCAATACTCTTAACACCGATAGAAATATTATCCAGATTGCTTACAAGACTTCCAACATAATTGTTGATCTTCTCAAAAGTAGCTACTGTCTTATTTAATGCTTCTGTCTGGGAGCCTACGATCTCTCCGGCTTTCTTGGCAGAGGATACGGTTCCCTGGGTTTTATTCTGAATATCATTTACGATATCCTGTATCTGTTTCACTGCATCTACGGATTGGTCAGCCAGTTTTCTGATTTCATCAGCCACCACTGCAAATCCTTTGCCTGCATCTCCGGCTCTGGCTGCTTCAATAGAAGCATTTAAGGAAAGGAGGTTGGTCTGAGCAGCTATTTCATTGATAATTCCTACAAAGCTGCTGATACTTCTGGACTTGTATTCCAGTTCCTCAATGCTCTTAATAACTGTCTGTGTAACTTCTGTAGTCGCTTTGGCTTTCTCACCAAGTTCATCAATGATTATGATACCATCACCGATAACTCCTTTGGTATCCGTCGCAGTTTTCTCAATTTCATAAGTGTTACTGTATACCTGGCTGATCTGGTCAGATAACTTTGCCATCTGTCCGAGGCATTTCTCTGTATCATCTGCCTGCTGAACCACACCGCCTTCGATTTCATCGATGGTAAGTGAGATTCCTTTGGTGGCGGTAAGGATCTGATCGGAGGTCTGGGATAACACCTCTGCCGATTGTGTTACCTTGCCTCCCACCTGGTAGGCTTCGCCAATAAGCTGCTTCATACTGGCTGTCATATCTGCCAGGCTCTTTGAAAGTATACCAAATTCATCCTTCTTCGTGGTATCAAATTGAACCGTCAAATCACCTTTTGCAGCTTTGGCTATGTTCAACATAAGTTTTCTTATGGTATTTCCGATACCCATAGCAATGAAATAACCGATTACAATTGCTACGATACTGGATACCAAAACAAATATAATATTAAGATTTTTCAGTGATTCTGCTTTCTTAACAATTTCCGCTTTGGGTATTAGAGCCCATACTGTTCCACCGGTTTCACCAACATCATTATAGGTGTATAAGTATTCTTCCCCTTTGTAGGTTGTATAACCTAAACCGGACTTGTTTCCTGCTTCAACTTCCTTCTTATAGAAATCAGAATCAAGAAATACTGCTTCACCGGTTTCTGTGGTATTGGTTTCGTTTCCGTCTCCTGTAATAAAACCTATAACACTTCCATCCACATCACTGACATTCTGAAGTGTCTTAACCACCTCATCCTTTGAGATATCAAGGATTACAAAGCCATCCACAGAAGGCATTTTTGCTACCACTGCCATAGAATACTTGCTGGAATCCAATCCAAGCGTCTCATCCAGGAAGAGATGCTTACCGATAAACTGGTTGGTTCTCTTACTTCCAAGGATTGCTTTACCTTCATCGGATTCTGCATATACCTCATATAAATCTTTTGGTGCAGAACCTTTTGTAATAATTGCTTTACCAACATCCGCAAACATAAAGGAGTTGCCTATAAATACGTTTGTCTGGTTCACGACCATAACCTCTGACTGTAATGTCTTAAGATCCTTATAGTCATCGATTGTGTCTTCTTTATTAAGCCTTATGTAATAGTTGGTTACGGACTTACTTAAAATAAGTTCCACTGCCTTATCCTGTACGGCACCAACACCCAGATTCAGATAATCGCTTACTGCTTCTATGGTCTGTTTAATATTGGATTCATAACTTTCAGTAATGGCTTCCGATGACTTCATATAGGATACATAACCATAAACAGCCATAAAAATTACCGGTACCAATACCGTTAAAATAATTTTGGTTCTTGTTTCTTTTAGCTTGTCCTTAATCCCTCTTTTGCCGACAAGCGCATCCATAGTTGCTTTTAAATCCTTATCCTTGATTTTCTTTGCTAACTTTGCATGCTTTTTATCATTGATCTTATTCGTATTTCCCTTCTCTTTTGTGCTGCCTACCTCTTCTTTGAGCTCCTCCTCTTTCCCAGATTCAGCTAACTGTTTCTTTTTTTCTGATTTTAGGAATCTCTTAAAATCTTTCTTTTCCTTTTTCCCCTTTACTAATCTGTCTGTACTCTTCATCTCGTCCTCCTGATAGCATTATTCTAAGTTAATGCCGGTATTTTTGGTAGGTGAAACATGCTGTTTATCTACATATTTCATATGAAATACTACTAAAGCATAACTTTTTTTATCTATTTAGCATAATCATAACACAAAATACAACAAAATAAAACAAATTATCTTAAATGAATTTTTATTTATTTAGTTTAACGTAAAACCTACTCACTACTTAGTGCATTTTTCATATATTTACAAAAATTTAACAGATTTCACGTAGGACTTTCTTCCTGTTTTTACATTAAAACTGCTATGCCTCAACTTATACTCCAGATTTTTATAAATAAACACATAATATCAGGTATCGGATTTATACTAATTTCCGATACCTGATTTATGCAGGGTTTATTCTTATATATCAGTTTTTTCAAGTACTCAGCCGATTTTCATAACCTGGAATAGCCATATGAAATTAACATACTCCTGGTTCTATTATACATTTGCAGAAAATAAACACAGCTCATTATAACGAAGATACGATTTTTACCCCCTGTAATATTCTGTTAATTTGTATGGTTGTGCATATTTATTCTATGATTACCTGACGGTTTAACCATACGGAATAGATAATACTTTCCTTGACTTTCATGCCTGTAAGCTGTTCCAGTGCTTTTTGGTAATGTTTTAGCTGCATATGATACCGACTCTTAAGCTTCTCCTCCGTTACATAGGCATCACTCTTATAATCTACCAAAACAAGCTCATTTCCTTCTATAAAATAAGCATCAATTACTCCCTGTACTAAAACCAATTCTTCACTTTGCAGTTCTCCATTGATGTCTTTTGCCTTCACTCCCATGATAAACTGCCGTTCCTTAAACAATCTGCCTTCTGATTCTGCCATACGGAGTCTTTGCCCAAGCTCACTTTGATATAGCCTACTGATTCTTCCGATATCAAGTATCTTCAGTTCCTCGGGTAACAACCGCTTCTCTTTCACAAGCCGGTCCAAATGATCAGTAAGCTCTTTCTCACCATATATACCTTCAAAAGGAGTTAATTCCAGTACCTTATGGATTAACGTACCAAGATCTGCTCCTTTTTCTTCTTTTATTTCCTTTAGAAAAGCAGGAACAGGATATTCCTCCTGCTGCGATTTGAGTACAGGCAGAGCCTCCGATAATTCCTCCTCTTCCTGCTGTCCCATTTTCTTAAGTTCTGAAACTGTTACCTTTGTGTGTATACCAGCTTCCGCCTGATAAGGGTATTTATATTCAAAATACGCTTTAATATCCCTTTTATATTTTTCGTCATAAACTGCAGCTTCACTTCTATTAAGCAGTATATCTTCTTTTATTTCTTTAACGACCTGCTGTTCTTTCTCTCTTTCAAGGAGCATTTCGTAAGTGTATTCTCTTACCGAAAGCTTGTCATCGGTGGCACAGGAGGCTGGTAAGCCATAGGATAGCAGTAATTCCTCAAATCCTTTCTGCTGAATCATGGAGAGCATGATCCAGTCCAGATAAGAGGCAGCTGCCGACAGCTCCAGATAACTTAAGGTATTCCTGGGTGTTATTGCTTTCAAAGCATACTTTTCCAGCAGCTTTTTCATATCCTTTACACCGGCAGTCAGTATCAGTTTCTCCTTCGCACGGGTAAGGGCTACATACAGAACTCGAAGTTCTTCCCCAAGACTTTCTGTAATCAGCTGCTTTTGTATGAATTTTTTTATCAGTGTCGGTTCCTTTATCCGAAGGTCTAAATCTATATAATCCATACCGATGCCATAGTTCTGATGCAATAACAGCTTGGCTCTGGAATCCTGAGTATTAAAATTCTTTCCCATACCCGCAACGAACACAATAGGGAACTCCAGGCCTTTACTCTTATGGATACTCATTATCCTGACACTTTTATCATCTTCCCCGTTTACCTTGGCTTCTCCAAAATCCACATCGTATCTGTCCAGCCGCTCCATGTAACGTATAAAATGAAAGAGTCCGCTAAAGCTTGTCCCTTCAAAACGTATTGCCTGCTGGACCAGCATGTTCAGGTTCGCTTTTCGCTTATCTCCTGCCGGCATTGCAGCTGCATAGTTGTAATAACCTGTATCTGAAAGGACATGAATAATCAGCTCATGAATCGGCAAATGCACTGCGGCGCTGCGATATCTTGAAAGTCTCTCAAAGAATTCCTCCAGCTTTACAGCAAGTGCATCTTCTTTGCCGCTACTGTAAATCTTGGCTGCCTCATACATTGGCACCCTCTTCTTTATCATACGTATGTCCGCCAGTTCCCCATCTGTGAAACCTGCTATAGGGCTTTTCAATACTGCCGTAAAAGGAATATCCTGCCTTGGATTATCAATTGTCCTAAGAAGATTAAGTGTTGTAGAGATTTCCAGTGTCTTGAAATAACCGGTCTGAGTTTCTGTGTGGGCTATTATACCTTCTGCACTCAGGGTATCTGAAAATATATCTGCCCACCCGGTCATGGAACGAAGCAATATGGCGATATCTCCATAAACGGCTCTTCTTAACCCTCCGGTCTTCTTATCCTGGACAAGGAGTCCCGTCTCCGGGTGAACAAGTTCCTTTATTCTCGCAGCAACAGCCAGAGCTTCAAGCTCTCTGGCAGTGTACTCTTCTGCTTCTTCATCTTTTTTATTTTCTGAAGCAGCTGTTTCTGCTTCCGGCGGTGTAACTGCTGCCAGCAGCAGCTCCGTGGAATCAGAAATCCCATCTCCTGAACAGAAATCTGCTCCCGGATAGAGATAGGCACGTTTATCATATTCAATATCTCCAAGCTTTCTGGTCATTATCATTTGAAAGACACTGTTAATGCTGTTTATAACCACTTCACGGCTTCTGAAATTCTTATGGAGATCGATTCTAAGATTATGTTCCTCTGCTGAGGAAACTTCGGCTATTCTTATTTCAGTCAGCTTATCTTCATTTTTCTGTGCTGTAATTTTATTGGGTTCTTTATCCTGCTCCGGTTCCGTTCCCGAAGCCTGTTGCAGTTCCATTTGCAAATACTGTTCCAATTCCATTTGCAGATTCTGTCTTAATTCCGTTTCTGGATTCTGCTCAAATTCCGTTTCTGGATTCTGCTCCCGTTTCGTTTCGGAGTTCTCTCCCAATTCCACTTCTGGATTCTGCTCCAGTTTTGTTTCCGATTTCTGTCCCAGTTCTGTTTCCAAATTCTGCTCGAGTTTCGTTTCTAATTTCAGTCCCAATTCTGTTTCTGAATTCTGCTCCAGTTTCGTCTCAGAATTCTGTTCCAATTCTGTTTCTGAATTCTGTTCCATTTCTGTTTCCGAACTCAGTTCCTTCTCTGCCTCAGTTTCTTCCTCTGCCAGTAATGGATACTTCTCATACTTATCCATAAAAATACTGGGATCCGCCAGTCTGAATTTATAAATACTCTGCTTAACATCTCCCACCATAAACCTGTTTGGATTTCCAAACCTGCCTCCTGAGATGCTTTCAAGAATGATTTCCTGCACCAGGTTACTGTCCTGGTATTCATCCACCATAACTTCTTTATAAAAGCCTGCCAGTTCATCCGCTGCCTGGGTTGGAATCGTTATCCCACCTTCTTTTTTAACCAATACGGACAGGGCAAGGTGCTCCAGGTCGTTGAAATCAACCATGTTCTTTTCTGCCTTACGTTTTTGATAAGCTGCTGAGAAATCTTTACAGAGTCTTATAAGGACTTCTGCATTTGACCTCATGGCAGCAATATCTGCTGCCATTTCCTCCTCTCCCTGGAAAAAGTAACTGCCTTGGATATCACTGACAGCTTTCTTTATTCTGTCTCGGATGGATTTCACCAGTTCCTTCTTCCCTGGGTCCACTCCTTCTTCTTTCTTACCGGAAAGCCTTGCAAAGCTGATACCTTGAATTCTTTCACCAAACTCTGAATAGTCAGTAATCCCCTTAAGGCCTTCTAACTGTTCCGAATCGCTGATAAGTGCAGACTGATAAGCCGTGGGGCCGTCAGCCTGCTGGCATATCAGAACCGCTTCCTCACACATACCATACAAATCGCTGACAATTCGGTTCAACGTTGACATCAGTTCATGCATCCAGTCTGCGGATTTCATGTCTTCTGCTGATTCCACCTCAAAGTTTTCCTTCAGCTTATCATACCAATCCTCCGGCCAGGGAGCACTCATGGAAAACTGATGGATATTTAAGATCAGGTCTTCAATTCCATCATCCGTCTTCCCCCCGCCAAAGCTTTCCGTAAAGGCAAGAAAATCTTCCCTTCCTTCTTCGTAGCAGGCTTCTAACAAATCCTCCAGTACATCTGATTTAATTAAGGTCAGCTCTGCTTCTTCTGCAATGCGAAAGGAGGGATCAATGGGCAGGGATTGAAAATTATCCCTTATTACAGACAGACAGAAACTGTGAATGGTTGTAATCTGTGCACTGTGCACCAGCGCTGCCTGCCTGTGAAGGTTCGCATTATCCGGGTCCTTTATGAGCTTGTCCTCTATGGCCTTTCGGATTCTCTCCTTCATCTCTGCCGCCGCTGCATTGGTAAAGGTTACAACCAGGAGCCTGTCGATATCAATGCCTTCTTCTGTTATACGGTTAATTATATGTTCAACTAATACTGCTGTCTTTCCGGAGCCTGCCGCCGCTGAGACCAGCAGGTTTTTATTCCTGGTTTCAATTACTTTCTTCTGTTCCCTGGTCCATTCCATCAGCAGCACCTCCTTCTTTCTTCTTAATCCGCTCTATGATATCTTCTTTTTCAAGAGCTTTGAGCTTTCTGTAATCATAGCCGCCAAGTTTTGTATCAAAACCGCAGACCTCCCTGTAAGGACAATAATCACAGGCAGTGTTATTGCCAAGCTTATAAGGTTTAACATCCGTATTTCCTTTTAAGATACGGCTTCCCATATCTCCCACCATATTTCTGACATAGGAGATGAACAGCTTTAGCTCCTCCGTATCCGCACCGGCAGAGCGTTTGGTAAGTTCCCCGTCCTTGTTGGTCTCCGCAGGTATAACATCCGATTTCACACTGGGACGTATACCCTCTCCTTCTGTCTGAAAACTGTTATCCTGATGCTTTAACATGTCATGGGAGCTGTTTACAATTCCATTCATCTTAAGCGCCTTTAAGATGCTCTTCTCAATTTCCTCCGTCTTACCTACAAAGGGATCCTCCATATTGTAATACAGGATACCTGCCGGTATGACTTCCTTTCCCCTTCGTTCCTTCTGAAACAGCTCCAGGGCAGCTCCCAGATAAAAGGCCAGCTGTATCTGCAGTCCGTAATATAAGGAATTAAAGTCAAAGGATGTGCTTCCTGATTTGTAATCCACTACCCTAAGTAAGAGCCTGTCCTCCTCCTCATAGATATCCAGACGGTCGATACGGCCCGTAAGATTAATACTATCTCCGGAAGGCAGAGGGATATTAAGGGTATCCAATAAGGTTCTGTCGGAGAAAAACAGCTCAAAGGCTTCGGGCTCAAAGTCTCCTTTTCGAATCTGCCTGCATACTGCCCACAGGGTTCTGTTTAAGATTCTCTTAGCCCTTCTTACCACTGCTTCATAACGCTTGGTACTAACAAATATATGATTGCCATACTCCTTAACCGCTTCTTCCACAGATTCGTCGCATAAGGTCTCTCGAACTTCATCGGGTATGGTATGCCAGGTATATTGGCTTTGCTTTATCTTTCTGGAAAAGAGCTCCAGGGCTTCATGAAAGATATTACCGATATCCGGTGCTCCTATCCGGTATTCTTCTCTTTCCTTTAACTCCAGACCATAAGCTGCAAAATGTGCAAAGGCACAGGAAGCAAACTTCTCAAACCGGGTTACGCTGCCAAGTAGCTTTTCTCCGTATAACTCTCTGGCTGCCTGCCGCTGTAAGCCTTTTTCTTCATTGATATAATAAACCGCCTTGATTAATCGAAGCAGTTCTTCTTTCTTTTCTTCATGGCTGAAATAATACTGAAACAGTTCCTGCCATAACAGGTTGTCATTGCTTTCCGGAAATTGCTTCAGCCCTTTTATTAGGTAGTCAAACCCTTCATGAATACTAAGTATCTCGCTGACTTCCTCCATCTGCCCATATTCTTCCCTTATCTTAAGCTCCGGGAAGATCTTTCTGATATCACTGATCAGATATGCAGGCAGAAGCTTCTTGCCGTCTTCACTTAATTTACTGAAGGAAATAAAGAGCATATCCTTTGGTTTCGTAAGATTTATATAGAGATAGAATCTCTCTGTATAAATTTCCTGCTGCCTGGAGGGGGCAAGTTCCAGTTTCCTCTCCTCTAAGACCTCTCTGTCGCTGTCTGTCAGAATAAGTCCTCTGGAGCTTTTCTTTGGGATACTGCCATCGTTTACCCCTGCAAAAAACAGAACCTTGATATCCTTTAATCTGGTTCTTTCAATATCACCAATTACAATCTGGTCGATGCCGGGAGGAATCAAACCGACTTTTGCCTCCTTAAGACCAGCCTCCAGCACCTGGGCATACTCTCTTGCAGACATCTTCTCCTCCCCTAACAGCTCCACTAACTTATCGTATAGCTCAATTACTGTTCCGTATATCTGGCGATATTCCTTTTCTTCCGATAAATGCCCTTTCTCAAGGAATTCTTCTGCAAAGGTTTCCATCTGTCCCGGCACATTTAAGATTACTCCCAGCTCGTACAGGGCTCTGGTGTAATCTTTTACGGTAAGACTTTTATCCTTCAGAACCTGATACAAGGGAAGAATATACTCACAGATTCTCTCTCTTGCTTCATTAATCCTTGTAAGTTCACCTTCCTGCATCCCTCTGTAGATCCGTTTGAAGGGTTCCTCCCATCGTTTCTTTCCACGTATTCCAAGAGCAATGACGTAATTTTCCAAAAGGTCCGTAGCATCGCTGTCAATGCCGGACAGACCGGAGCGAAGAAAACCGAATACTCCCTCGTAACTGAAGTTGTCGCATACAATCAGCAAAGCACAGCGTATAAGCTCTACAAAAGGATTGGACATAATGCTGCGTTTATTGTCTAAGAAGAAAGGAATTCCCTCCTGCTCGAAACCACGTCTTAATTCTCTGCCATAAGAAGCCATATCTCCGGATACCACGGCTATATCCTGATACCGATACTGTTTCTCTCTTATAAGCTCTTTGATCTTTCTTATAATTACATTTATTTCTTCCTGTATGTTAACCGCCCCCTGAAGGATAATGCTATCCGTTGCCTGGGTATAAGGCTTTATACGATAACGGAAGATATTCTCCTCCAGTGCGCCTAAGGCCGGATTACCAAGATACCTCCTTGGCATACGCTCCCCAAAGTCCTCCTCCATAAAGGTTGGTTCTTCTACCGGGATATTTTCACCCTGGGCTATTTCTTTTAATTTATCTATGGTCTTTCTGCTTAGGTGAAAGAGTTTATACGGTGCATCCTTTTCAAGGTAATCTGCCTTTCCAAGCGTGACGGTAACCACTACACCTTTGGCATATTTCATCAGCTGTGTGAGCAAACGGTACTGTGACGGCGTAAAACCCGTAAAGCCATCCAGACAGACTACACTTCGCCTGATCAGCTCCGACCTACCAATTGCAGGCACCAGCACCTCCAGAATCTCTTCCGCGGTTATGTAGTTATCATTTAAGTATTCCTGAAAAGCTTCATAGACAAGCTTCACATCATGAAGTTTATCCTTAAGTCTCTCTTTTCCTTCAAGACCTGCAGAAACCTTCTCCAAATCCTCTATGCTTATGCTGTATTGATATATTTCTGATATCAGGGATTTCAGCTCTTCTGCAAAACCCTGCTTATTCACATCCTGGGAGAAGAATTTCAGTTCTTCTTTTCTCTGGGCTACCAGCTTTCTCAGCACCATGGTCTTACCGGTATCCTCCAGAACCTTTCTGCCATCACTGCCGGTCTCGTCAAAGATTCGATAGGCCAAACGGTTAAAGCTTAAGATATCGATATTCATAGTACCTTTAAGAGGATGCATGGTTACAATATCCTTTTGTGTCTGCAGGGTAAACTGCTCCGGTACCAAAACCAGATAATTGGTATCCGGATATGCCATGGACTTTTCTATAATCTCATGGTTAAGTCTGTAGGATTTGCCGGAACCGGAACGTCCCATTATAAATTTTAACGACATGCTTCTTCCCCTTTCGCACTATTTAAGGTAGTGAATGTATTATAACATGACTTTTACTTCAGTTAAATTGTAATCATATTTTTTTCCTGCTTCTAATAAAATATATAAAGGATTTATGGAGGCAGCTAATGTCAAAGTTGCAAAACATTAACCAGGAAAGGCACGGTGCTAGGATATGTCGAATACCAAAATAGTTGTTCTTCACTTAAAGGAAATCATATATACAGTTCTGTTTGCAGGCCTGGGGATACTATTGATTATTCTGCTTGTAGTTATGTTTGTGAATAAGGGCGGGAACGACGCAGATTCAACAACGGATGCCAAATACATACCGGGGGTATATAATTCCACTTTTGTTTTAAGTGATACCTCTCTTAACCTTGAAGTGGTATTGGATAAGGACCATATTAATTCCATCCGTATCGTAAACATTGACGATGCAGTATCTACTTTTTATCCTCTGGTAGAACCTTCTTTGGAAAAAATAGCAGCACAGCTGTATGAAGGAACAGACATTGACAATATTGAAGTGACAGACAGCAGCAAATATACCGAGACATTTTTAGTTAACGCGATTAAAGCTACCTTAGCAAAAGCAGAAAATTCTGATAGTACAGAACATTCTGATATTCAATAACAGAGTACATAAAGGGGCTTGTGAGACCGGACCATATCCGGTGACAGAAGCCCCTGGGTTATGTTGCTTGAACCGATGCAGTTATACACCTGCTTTTTACTTCTTCTTTTGTTCCAGTTCCTTATAGGGAGATACTTCACTTAAGAAGATAATACCGATAATTCCAGGCCCGGTATGGGCGCCTATTGCACAGCCTACAAAGCTCTCCAGGAAGTTGGTGCAGCCATACTTTTCTGTAAGGAGCTCCTTCACTTCTGTTATGGTCTTTTTATCATCCCCGTGTACCAGGCCTATGGTCTGTACCGTAAGGTCTTTTCCACGCTCGCCTACTATATCTATTATCCTTTTGATGGATTTACCCCTGCCTCTGACCTTCTCTATGGGTTTTAAGGCACCGCTGTCATCCACTTCAATAATGGGCTTTATGTCAAGGAGACCGCCTGCAATCGCTGAGGTTCTTGACAGCCTTCCTCCCTTGTATAGATATTCCAGTGTCTCTACCGTGAAGATATGTTCCATATTATTGCAATAGAAATCAATGGCTTCTAAAATAGTATTCTTCGGTACATTATTTTCTGCCAGTAAAAGAGCTCTCTCCACTACCAGCCCAAAGCCTAAGGAGGCGCATTTAGAGTCCACAATCGTAAGATCAAAATCCGGATATTCCTCTAAAAGCTCCTGTTTTGCTATATTGGCAGCATTGTAGGTTCCTGCAATTCCCGTTGAAAAGCATATATATATTACATCATCGCCATTTTTTGCATAGGTTTCAAAATGCTTATGAAACATGAAGGAATTGATGTGATAGGTCTTAACATCTGTTCCGCTCTTTAGGATCTTATAAAACTCCTCCGGAAATATTGTCTCTCCGTCAAAATAATCCTTTTCTTCTATGACCACCGGTGTGGGAATAACATGAAGATTGAATCTTTTTATTAAGGAACCCGGTACATCCGAAGCGGAATCAGTGATTATTCTTAAAGCCATATTGCTGACACCCATTGCTATGGAGTTTGTCTAAAAATCCTCATAAAACTATGATTTAAAGAATACTCCAGGCCAAAATACATATGCTTGTCTGCATCCTGGCCACACTGCCAAAAGCCGGAAGATAGGCAGCTGCAATTATCCTTTATCTTTATTTCTTCCGGTAATTCACCCTGTAAAATACTCCAGCAAGCTTAAATTCAGTATATTGCCTGGAGCCCTGGGATCTTTTGTAAAATCTATTTTAATATCAGTTCTATTTGTCGAGACTGTCCAGCTCTTTCATCCACAGAGATACACTTGCATCACTGGGCATTCTTAAATCCCCTCTTGGCGATACTGCTACGGAACCGACTTTAGGACCGTCCGGCAGACAGGAGCGCTTAAACTGCTGACTGAAGAAACGTCTGTAAAAACTCTTTAACCACTTTAATATAATCTCTTCACTGTAATCCTGGTGGAAGGCTAACAGTGCAAGTCTGTATATTTTACCGGGTGTATATCCAAAACGAAGAGCATAGTATAAAAAGAAATCATGAAGCTCATAAGGCCCCACCAGTTCTTCGGTCTTTTGTGCAATCTCACCGTCTTTGGGAGGCAGTAGTTCCGGGCTTACCGGAGTATCCAGGATATCAAACAGTACCGTTCTTAAGGTCTCATTCTCCAGGGTCTGCGCATAATAAGCCACCAGATAACGAACCAGTGTCTTAGGAACAGAGGAATTAACGCCATACATAGACATATGGTCTCCATTGTAGGTAGCCCAGCCCAGTGCCAGCTCTGACATATCCCCGGTACCGATTACCAGACCATTGTATTTATTGGACAGGTCCATAATTATCTGGGTTCTCTCTCTTGCCTGTACATTCTCATAGGTTACATCATGTACAGAGCTGTCATGTCCGATATCCCTAAAGTGCAGTTTTACTGCCTCCTGAATAGGAATTTCTAAAAATGTTGTTCCCAGTTCTTTTGCAAGACTCACAGCATTCTGATAGGTTCTGTCTGTGGTGCCAAAACAAGGCATGGTAACTGTAATAATTCCTTTTCTGTTAAGTCCTAAAAGGTCAAAGGCTTTGCAGACCACTAACAATGCAAGGGTAGAATCCAGGCCTCCGGAGATTGCAAGGACACTGGTTTTAAGACCTGTATGCTCAAGCCTTTTCTTTAAACCATAGGCTTGTATATTAAGTATCTCTTCACAGCGTCTGTCCCTGTCGTCTCTGTTGCTGGGGACAAAAGGTGCTTTATCTATATATCTGGTAATGAGGGTTTCAGAAGCTGCCAGCTCTTTGCCGAAAGCAAATTCTACATAGGTGTAATCTTTTCTTTCCGCCACCTGGTAGGTAGTCATTCTTCTTCGCTCACTGATTAATTTCCCCATATCCAATTCAGTTACGGTCATTTCATTGACGAATCTTTTAGATTCTTTTACCATTGCTCCGTTTTCCGCTATCATATTATGTGCGCCAAATACAAGGTCTGTACTGGATTCACCTTCACCGGCAGAGGCATAGACATATCCGCAGACCAGCTTTGCTGACTGCATCCTTATAAGGTCTCTTCGATAGATATCTTTTCCGGTAGTCTCATCACTGGCAGAGGGATTCAGAATTACTGTGGCACCAGCCAGACAGTGATTTACGCTGGGAGCAAGGGGTACCCATAGGTCTTCGCATATTTCAACACCAACAGTAAGCTGTCTGAAATCAGATGCGGTAAACAGCAGATTGGCGCCAAAAGGAACTGCTTCATCATAAAAAATAAAATTCTCTGTAATATCCTGTCCGGGATTAAAATGTCTTGCTTCATAGAATTCAGAATAACCTGGGAGGTTCTTCTTAGGCACTAATCCTAATAGTCGCCCATTAAATATCACTGCTGCGGTATTAAAGAGTTTTCCATGGCGTAATATCGGAAGTCCAAGAGTTACCAGCATTCTTCTATTCTTCGTAAAATCAACAATACGTTTTAACTCTGTTATTGCACTATTTATCAAGGTATCCTGGAGAAATAACTCACCGCAGGTATATCCGGTAAGACAAAGCTCCGGTAGCAGTAATATCTTAGCAGAAAGGCTGTCCGCCTCTTCAATCAACTTTCGTATCTGCTGTCCATTGTATTCACAGTCAGCGACCTTAATATGCGGAGTGGCTGCGGCTACTTTCAGAAAACCGTCTTTCATAACTACCTCTCATTTCTGCGTTTTTCGCACTTTATTGTGTCAGATTACCCTGTCAGGCGATTACATAAATCCACTCACAGAGTGGGTTTAAATATATTATTTTATAAATATATTGTATTAAAAACACTCCTATAGTAATATAGCATAATAAATTTATGTCCAAAGCTCATCTGTCTCATAAACAGAAAAGCTTCCTAACCTTCATTCTATCAAAACTTCAGAATTATGTAAACATAAAATGCTCTATAAAAGGTACAAAAAAAGGCAGCTTTCGCTGCCCCTTTATCTTTTGTCAATACCCCGAAACGCCGTTTCCCGTATTTTGACTCCTAGCGCTAGCTAGGTGGGTTTCCGCAGGTAAGCCTCTGTCTTCCACTGCAAACGGTGGCCTGACATAATCTTACAAATTAGGAATCCCGTATTATCTGATGTAGGTTCAAAATAACAGGAGTGTCGTACATTCCAGGAATTTCTTATGAGCTTATTATAACCCAGACTTTTATTTTTTTCAAGGCTTAAATTGTGCTAATACTACTAAATATTTAACTCTTCTACATAATTTTCCAAGCTTTGAAAGGAAAACAGGAATTCGGTGCCTTTCCCTTCTTCACTGTTTACAGTGATTACACCTTCATGTTTTAAGGCAATCTGCTTTGCTATTGCAAGCCCCAGACCTGAGCCTTGTGCATTTTGCTTTAGCTTGGAACGATAAAACTTATCAAAAATAAAGGGCAGTTCTTCTTTGGAGATTCCAATGCCTTCATCTCTGATTGATATTAATAGTTTATCCTTTTTGCTTAGATTTATGTGTATGGCAGAATTTACATGGGAGAACTTAACCGCATTATCCAGTATGATTAAAAACATTTGTTTTAAACGGTCATAATCTCCCATCATGGTATAGGCAGGCTGATCCCCTGAAAGTATCATCTCAACTTCCTTATTCTGGCATAGGGGATAAAAGCTTTTAAGCAAATCTTCAAAAATCTGAGTAACATTAACCGGCTCCTTCTCTACCTCAAAATCCGGATTCTGCATTTTTGATAACAACAAAAGATCTCCTACCAGTCTTTCCATACCCTTGCATTCCCCCAGGATCTTAACATAGTACTGATATATTTTCTCTTCATCGGTTACCACACCATCCAGTAAGGTTTCAGTGTACGCTCGGATAACAGTAATAGGTGTTCTTAGTTCATGAGATACGTTAGCAAAGAAATCCGTTCTTATCTGTTCCCTGTTCAGCCTTTCCTCTTCATTTTCCTTCAGCCGGTCCGCCAGTATATCTATTGTAGTAGCCAGGTCCCCTATCTCATCCTTCCGTTTAAGGGCTAGTTTACTCTGGTATTTCCCGTCTGCTAATTGAAGGGCAGTCATTCTCATGGAGCTGATAGGCTTCGTAATACCACTTGCAAATAATATTGCAATAATAAAGGAAATGAAAAGTGCAATTCCTACACTGGAATAAATCAGGGTCACACTGCTTCTGACAATATCCTCTTGTTTCTTAACATCTGAACGAAGCAGTACTACTCCTACCACTTCTCCGTTAATAATGACAGGGTAACCCTGGATTGCAGAGCTGCCGCCGAATTCTTCATAATAACCGCTTCGGTATAAGGTCTCTTTGTTAAATGCCCCTTCTATTACTGTTATGCAATCTGGTGATAATACTACATTTTCCAGATTTAGATTCTCAAACTTCTTATCCATTGGATTATTGGAATTGGGATTTGAAATGGTCCAGATATCCAGTTCGTCAGGGTCTACATCCTGTATAATCTGCTGATTATCCAGATACTCCTCCGATTCGTTATTGATAATAGCCTTGGACAAATCATCTATTATAAAGCTTGCCTGCTTTAACATTTTATTCTGATAGCTTTTTTTCGTTGCGCTTTCATACAGGTTTACAAAGATTAGACCTACCAATATGGCAAACAGAGTCAGAACAAGGGCATAGTTAATATATACTTTAAAAAAAAGCCTGTTAAAAGGCTTCCTCTGCTGCTTTCTATCCATTTATTCCTCTTTTCTGAATATGGAATTCATCTAACAATCAGTTTTCAATATTCCTTTTATAAATATGACTTAAGTGTCAAAAGCCTGAAAAACTGATCTTTTGACACTCAAATCAAACTTTCAACTACAAAAGGAGCTTCCTATACTTCTCAATGAATAGTAATCCTACTGCTTATTTTAAGTTACGCCTCTTCTATCTCAAATTTATATCCTACCCCCCAGATGGTCTTAATATTCCATTCGGGATGAGGAAGCGCATCTAATTTGGCCCGCAGCCTTTTAATGTGAGAATCCACGGTTCTGCTGTCACCAAAATAATCAAAACCCCAAAGACTATCCAGAAGATTATCTCTGGTAAATACTTTGTTAGGATTTTTTGCCAGAGTCCACATGGTCTCAATTTCTTTTTTTGTAAGTGACATTCTATTTCCGTTGATATGCAAAGTATATTCATCCAGATTTATTGTCATATTACATACTGTTATTGTATTTTCAGATGTGACTTCCTTCTCAGTCTTTGTCATTCTGCGAAGGACTGCCCTCACTCTTGCCATAACTTCACTTGGGCTGAAGGGTTTTACAATGTAATCATCTGCACCAATATCAAGCCCCATTATTTTCTCAAAGTCCTCGCCCCTGGCTGTAATCAAAAGCACCGGAACATTGGACACTGCGCGAATCTTTCTGCATACTTCATAGCCATCTTCTTTTGGCATCATAACATCCAAAAGGACTGCAGCAGGATTGTATCTTTCAAATAATCGAAAAGCTTCTTCTCCGTCACCAGCTATTACCGGTTCCAAGCCTTCTTTTTTGGAATAGGCTGACAAAACATCTGTTATGTCCTGATTATCATCGGCAATTAGTATGTATTGCATTTCTTTTCCTCCAATATCACTTTTAAGCCTTATTTCAAATATTATATGTTACTCTGCATAGAAAAAGGCACATGAAAACTATGAGCAACTCATAAATCCACGAATTCCTCCTATATAAGTTGAATTTTAGCTTTTTCTGTTCCCGCCTACCATAAAGGTTAAATCTTTTGTATTTATTGCCGGGTAAACAGTTAAACCTTAATTGACCTTATATATCTCTGATGTTATATAAATTGCATCACCTTGTTTATCTCTTACAGGACTGGAATAAGTGCAGATACTATTTACTCAAGTCTTATTTTATAGGATAAAACTAATATCAATTTATATCAGTAACAAATTTGCTTCATATACACCTCATTATATCTGTCTTAAAGCGTAAAAACAAGTGTTAGACGCATATTGGATGAAATTTGTAAGTTCTGTAAGAAAAAATTAAGAAAAACCGCTTCATAGAAAGTCAGAATTCTCCAGGAAAGTACCTGGTTATCCAGTTTCTATGCCGCGGTCATCAATTTACCACATAATGGCTGCTATTTTGCAGTTAAGGCATAATCAGCAGCATTTTCTCCTCCAATACGTCCTGAGGTAAAGGAATATCCGATGCCTACGCCATTTCCAACATAGGTATCATTAAACAGAACTCCCTCTGACTCCAGTCCAACTGCATATAACCCTTTGATAGGTGTTCTTTCTTCATTAAGGACTTTAAACTTCGTATTTACAAGCAGTCCGCCTACAGAACCCAGATTGTTGATTTCAGCTACTATTGCGTAATAAGGGCCTTCCTCTCCCATGCTCAGCAGGTAATCAGAAGCTTTGCCAAACTCTGTATCCACACCAGTCTTAGTAGCTTCCACATAATTATTGTACGCCTCCGTAAAGGTATCTACATCCATTCCTGCATTTTCAGCCAGTTCTTCTATGGTATTTCCCTTATAACCATCACCATTGGCAACCATGGAGTCAAATACCTTCTCAACCTCTGCCCAGGGATTCTCCAGGGTAAACTGGTCTGTAAAATCTGCGTAGAATTCAGGAGGCAGCCCTGGCAATTTCGGTGCGTTGACACCGCTCATACCTTTTGCCGCCAGTAAATCCAACTGTGCTTTTGATACGATCACCAGATGATAAGCACCGTTAAAAGCACTGGTGTTAGCAGCTGCTACAGCTGTCAGGGTGGAAGCCTCGTCCCTGAATCTTGCTCCGGAAGGACCTACATTCATAAAATTCGGCAGGTAAGACAACATAAGAGGATAACTTGCCTGGAAGGAAGTATATTCTTTCTTTAGATTAGCTGTGGCTTTCGCCAGGGTCTGATGGAGCATCTGCCCTCCGATATTATCAGGTACCTTCGCTCCGATGTCCCAGGCCATCTGAAGTCCTTCTCCGATATTTTGTCCAAGGCCACCGTTAACGCCTTCAAAGCCAAATAACTCTTTTACCATTTCAGCATTGGCAGCATAACCGCCGGTTGCCAGTACTACACTTTTCGCATTAATGTTAAGAATAGTTCCGTCTGCTTTCTCTGCACTGATACCGGTAACAGCACCGGCTTCATTGGTTAACAGCTTTTTACCGGTTGTTTCAGTAAGAACCTGTCCGCCTTCTTTTACTACGGATGCCTCCAGCATACTGCGAAGTATTTCCTGACGTGTGTTATAAGCAGGCAGTACATGGAGTTGTTCACCAGCAAAATTAAGGAAGGTGGTCTGATAGCCTTTTTTGGCAAGCCAGTCATAGGTTTCTCCGGATTTTGTTACATACTGTCTGATAGCAGCCGCATCTACTCTCCAGTGATTATTAACGATCCAGTCTGATATTTCCTTTTCTACTTCCACCTTCACACCATTATCAAGAGCTGCAGATGAGTTGTAGAACTTTCCTGCCCAGGATAAGTTACTGGCACCGCCGATTACTGCGGTTTTCTCTATAAGGATTACCTTGGCTCCTTTGTCTGCTGCCGAAACAGCCGCTGAGACACCGGAGGCACCGGCACCAACCACAACCACATCTGCAGTCAGTTCCTCGGTCTTACCTTCGCCTTCTTTTACTGTTTCTCTGGCTTTTAATGCATCTACATCACCGCCTGCCTGTTTTACTGCATTTTCAATAGCTGCCAGGATTCCATCACTGGATTCTGTAGCACCGGATACAGCATCCACATCCAGTGTCTGTCCATTTAATACTTTATCCTTTATGGTATTTAAAGCTTCATCCCCAAGACCCTCTGTCTCAGTCTGATTTACAATCTTAATATCCGTTATTTCTGTGTCACTGAAGGTCACCTCGATCTGAATAAGGCCATCCTTTCCTTCTGCTTCACCTGTATAGGTACCGGCTTTATAGGTTACATCCCCCTGGGCCTCACCGGTTACCTCAGCTTTATTATCGTTTTCATTTTTCTTATCGTTCTGTTCCTTTTTGTTACAGCCGGTAAAAACAGCTAATAATAGCATAAAAACAGTTAATAAAATAACATATTTCTTCTTTTTCATGTTTTCCTCTCCCTTGTTGTGTATGATTTCTGCACTATTCATGCAGTTTTATCATAAACCCTGGTGTAACACCAATGTCAATAGTTTGTTAAATAACAAACTATCTGCACATTTTTTCCCAGAAGCAGAGGCTAAAAGCATATCCCTTTAATTTTCCACGGGTATATTTACTTCAATATAAGTTTGGCGCAGGGTATTTGAGGTTTCCGTCAGAACAATCTTTCCAAAAATATCTCCGTCGATCTTATATCCCTTTTCTTTTATGTACTCCAGCATAAAGATTATAGATTCCTTTGTAATATAATCGCTTGAGGATATGATCAGTGAGGATACACAGTTAGCAGGAGGAAGATACTCTACCCCTTCATCAGGTTTTAACTGTAGTCTCCTTGCATCCTCCTCAAATAAAGCAAGTCCCCAATTATAATCAAAGCAGTTGTTTTTGTTTATGACCTCTTGTCGGTCTATATGAAAAGAAAAAAAGGTAAAGGGCAGGTATTTCATCCATTCCTCTACTATCTCGGTCAGAGAAGAATCTTTGCGCAGACTGTTCTTTTCTGTCTGCTTTATTCGATAGACGCCCGGTAGTTCTTTCAGGCTGCACTTTTCCAGTCTGTGATTTATTTCATCATATTCCAGGGTGATCTCTGACATTTTCTGAAGCAGCATTGTTTTTTGCTTAATCTCTTCCTCCAGCTGCTTCTTCCTATCCTGAACTTTTTCAATAATAGAATCGGGATCAGCACTACCGGTGAGACTGGCAGCTTCCTGCATAGAGAACTCAAGACTTCTGTACCAGCGGCTCATTAACATATTTCTGGCATCAAAATCGTTAAAATATCGGTAGCTGTTTCTTTTATCTTTTGTTGGCTTGATAATACCGTGTTTTTCATACAGCCGCAAGGTATCAACAGTTACTCCCAGCAGTTCTGCAAATTCCCTTATAGTATACTTCATAATATCCACCATTCACGCTTTGGCGTGTTCCAATCAAAATTAATTGTAAACATTTTTGTAAGAATGGTCAATATTCTGTAGGGCTTTTTATAGTTATCAATCAACAGATACCTTCCATTTTTTTGTACTCTCTTTGTTACTGCTGCTTGTTTTTCCCTTCTGTCTGTCTTTAAGGACCTTCTCCAGCCCTGTATAGATTCCGAGATTGGAGCGATCTGACTCTGACAGCTCCAAAACATTGCTCTGCTTGAGGTATACAGCCAGAGCCTCTTTACTCACCGGGTAAGGCTGATTTAAAATCTGCATACAAAAAAAGGCATCAAGGTCTGTTAAACTGTTCGTTGCGAACATCTCCTTTGCAAAAGCTCTGGTTATTTCCGAGGATAAAGTACTCTCACCTTTTGTGGAAAAAGGTGCATAAATACGGTTTAAAGTATCAAAAACTGTATTTCGGTCTTCAAAGTTCTGATACTGATCTCTAAGCTTTGCTCCCTGCTGCAGTTTAAACCGGCATAACTCTAATTCATTCTGATGAAGATCAGCTTCTTCTGTTAAGATCAGATCAATTTCCCTGTACACAAAATTAGGTTCTCTTAATTCATCAGAGATATATAATTTTAGTATGGTGGTTGTATTGGTTGGGTAATAAGCAATAGTCATAGCTTCTTTTATGAGATAAGCCTGTCCGTTATAAAATATGATACCACTGTTCAATTCAATATTATCTTTCGTGGTCGTTAGTTCACAACCAGCCAGAATGCCGTCTGAATATCCTTTATACACCAGCTGGCTGGTCAGATAAGCGTAATCTGATAATGCTATCAGCATTTCCCGCCTTAATATATGCCCATCCTGAAACAATGGAATTGCCTGTGTCAGCATAAGTGTCCCCTCCTTTATTTTGTTCCGTCAAAGAAATTCATCAGCCAGCTCTCAATTTCAAACAGGTAAAATTGATCCGGACCTAACATCAGCCGTTCGTCGTTTCTTAGTATGGGGACTACCACAAACCCCCAACGTTCCTCATCAGCTAATATGAAGCATCTTAATTCCCTGTCAACAATGGAATCCACGTCGTCCTGTATAATACCTCCTCTATATTGTTCAACGATCTGTTCTGCTTCAACTGGCTTAAAATCTGCCTTAGAAAATGAACAGTTATATTTGTAGAGGAGGTTTCCATTGGTATCCTTCAAATACAACTGCAAGGTCAGGTCTGCCATATTTCTGGATATATAACCCCGAATATTCTTCCTATCCAGACTTTGTATGAGAATCTTTTCTTCCTTCGTATGTGTAATAGCTGTAACAACATAAGGAAATGCCGGCGGTTCATTCGTGATTCTTACATCTGCATAACCAAACCTTTTATCCTTAATGTATTTGACTGCACCGTCAAGGCACATCAGTTTAAGCTCATAGTCTTCTGCCTGACTGCTGTTTTTCCTGGAGGATGCAATGACTTTTCCCGGAATGAACTCCTTTAGAGCTTCTCGAAACAGATCAATTTTACAGGATTGACCAGTAAGCTTCATGATAGAGTATTCCTGTAATTCTCCGTTCTCATATGAAGCCTCGATAAATCTCTTTACAATCCCATAGATATCAGCCTTCAGCAGTTTATTCAATTCGTTGATACTGATATAAACAGTAGGAATATCTTTTAGAATACTTAAATATTCCGTCACAGATTCTCTGACAGACAGCTTGAACCTCTCTACCAGAATGCATTTCACTGCATTTTCTTTGATTTCTACTGAGGATACTGCTACACGTAGGATATCTGTTTTACTGTAGAATACCTTCTTTATCTGCTCAGCCACACCAAACAGGTAATAGAAATTGTTTTTTACTGCAAAATATTCGTTATTGCTCTTATGTTCATATTCCTTGAACCTTGTGGGAATAACAGCTTCCGCCTTTTCATATTCCTGATTCAATAAGCGGTAGACAGACTTTACCCCTTCTGAATCTACCTGTCTGAAGATATCCGCACCAAGCCTCTCAACGATGGTTTCTTTCATATAACCGTCATTCTCACCAAGCTGCCTTGCCAGGGCGATCTTAAGCAGCTGGAGTATCCGAAAGGTAAGGTTGTTGCCGCCAAAGTCAGTATCACCGTTTTCATAGGAGGTAGCAATATCAATTTTATAGGATACTCTTTGATTATTAATGGAAAACCGGCAGGAAGACAAATCTGTCGTACCACCTCCGCAATCTATTATCAGTGCCTGTAATTCTTCATCGTTTCTGTAACGTTTTGTTTCAATAAGATCCGATATGGAATTATAGAGTACCGCTACCCCTTCATCCAGCATATCTTCTTCCTCTATCTGATACTGTGACAATATTTCTTTGAAGAGGTTTATGAATAGTTTTTTCTGTTTCACCGGAGCTGAAATGTGCAGACTCTTAAAACGGCACTTAAATCTCTGGGTAGCACAGGATATTACATAGTTAAGGTATTCTCGTATAATATCCTTTCTTTTAACGAAACAACGGTGTCCGCTTCTGTCTACCAGCTCTTCCAGCCTTTCTGCATCACTGACCCAGCGCTTCAGGTCATAAAATACACAGAAACCCTCATCTATGTAACTCATATGAAATAAACGGTCAGCCTGGTATCCGAATACATAGTCCACCTTATCGTCTTCAATTTTTGTAACACCTATTACGGAAGGAAGTACAGGGCTCTCAGTTTTACCTTCCTCTTCTATTAGATACGTGACATAATTCACTTCATTTTCTCTTAACACCTCCCGAACAGGATCACCATCCAGATTTTCTATATAAGTTGAATCCAGATAAGTTCCGGCTGTGGTATTTGAGGTTCCAAAATCTATGGCAAGAGGCATATTGATATCTAATAGCTCTCTCACTCTGAAATCCAGTACCGGAACCATATAGAATCTTAAATGAGCCGGCAGTGTTCCATACTCTGTTTCATATAAATGATAGAGCCAGTCGGATTGCAAACGGTCCATACAATACAATTGATAGCTTCTGACAGGTGATTCTTCGCAGGAGATATCTGCCGACTTTGTCAGGTACAGCCACTCTCTGTCCTGTCTGAATTGTTTTACCTGAAAAACGGCGCATATCTTATTACCGCTAACCAGCAGGGCATTGGTATCAACAAGCTCAGGCCGGTAACCGATGGTAAAATGATCAAAATATCCTACTTCAATGCCATTATAGGTAATAATCTTCGCACATCCCTTTATGGAATGGGGCATACTTTGTATGGTTGCCGTTAGCAGTAGATTTTCCAGGCGTTTTATACTTTCGTCTTTGCTTTTTAATATGAACAGATTATCTTTTCTGCCACGAAAGCGCATAATTTGAAGTATTAATTCATCTTTATCCAGCGGTGCCTGGATTCCGTTGATGATTCTTTCTTTCCAGCAGATTTCCCGAAGCTGATAGGATGTCATCAATTCCAGCTCTTCTCTGATGTAATAATTCATCTGCTTTTCAGGTATTTCTTTTCTAACCGCTATATCCATCTGTTGTATCCTCCCGATTTATACTTAGTAAATAGACAACTCATCAACCTTCATGGTACCCTCAACACCAATTATGCCAAAGTGATGTTCCCAAAAAATTCGGATATTATAGCTGAGTGGGAGAAACATATCCTGTGCCAGTTGAATCATATTCTTCTTTCGCTCCTCTGGCTTGTCAGGCAGATATAAGAGCAGTTTTTTCCTGTCTGCTTTTACCTGGTACAATATAGCATGGGGAAACAGAATAAGAATCGATCTTCGAAAAACAAGCAGAGAGGAGCCTGTCTGCATCTGGGTGAGTACCAACGTTGCCAGACGGTTTTGCTTTTGCAAAGGAATCAGACGGAATATCTCTGCTATATCCATCCAAAAGGTACCATTTAACAGTTCTTCCGTCAGCTTTCTGATATAGATTTCTCTGGTGCTCAGACCATGTCTAAGGTCTGTATACAACAGGATATGTAATACTGCATCTATTATATATTTTTTAAATTCAGGAAACTCATTCTCTTCCTCTGCCAGAATATCCTGAAAAATATCTGTAAAACGATATAGAAGATTCAATTCAATTTCGTTATTCTCTATGTTAACCTCATTGATACAGTTAAATGCTTGTTCATAAAACGGACTGTATTCAATCGCCTGCAGAAAAAACAGTTCTTCTTCTTTTTTCTTACAGGACTGTGCCCTCAAAAAAATATCCCATAGAAAGTTCAACTGCTTCTCCTCCTATATCAGCTTTCCGACACATAAATACTCCGGAAATATCTTTTGTACCTGGGTGACTAAAAAGCTCATGATATCTTCATTTAAGTAATGTCCCTGTTCCACTGCTGCAAAATTCAGCACCAAGGTCTGGCGTGATCTTCCTATTCTTATCTCATCCAAAATAAATCCATCCATATTGTAATTGCAGGCATTAAGTCCTTCCGGAGCTGTTTCCAGAATTTCAAATTCCTTGAATACTACATAATTATCGTAAGAAAAAGCCTCCATTAATCTTGCCAGTTCTGCTTTCGTCTTTATACTTCTCCGGTACATTTCAGTAAGGCTTCCTGCAAAACTCTCCTTTGACTGATTGGACAAAACAGGATAATGATAATATTCTTTTCCGCTTCTCCGATTCACCTGATACAGGCTCCATTCGCAGGGATTATCCAGGGGACAGGTTATCAGAAGGTCTCCGTTTAACCTTCTGATATTCGTAATTTCTTTATCTGTATTCATAATCAGGTATTCACAATCTTCCTTCAACCGGTGTGAAAAAATTCGATGCTCATAATTCACTTTATCAATACAGGCTTCCGGATAGGTACTGGTCTTTTCCAGTATCTTTTCCAGATTCCATAAAGGTATCATGTTATAATAAACACTGCCATTGAATTCTTCAAAATCAATCGTGACTTCCAGTATTTCCTCTTTCTCTGATAATTGCGGAGCAGAACAGAGAAATATTTCAAACATTTTAGCAATATAGGCTTCACATACTGTCATCCAGGGCTGGTAGTTGACTCCAAAGATGTAATACAGCTCTTTCACAAGCTCCATATACCTTTCATTTCTGGAAATCCGAAATGTCCCTTTGTATTCTGCCTTTTGAGTTCTTAAAACCCCTTGAAAGGTTCTGTCTGAGCTCATTAATTTATGTATGTTTGTTACTGTGGTTTTCACAAATACTGTCAGCAGTTTTATGTTTTCGTTATGGTCCAGGGCTTTTCTGATTTCTGCCGTGTCATAATATTTCCGCTTTACATCCTCTGCTATCATGGGATACATAAAGGTATCTGTAGCATCATAATGATTTAGATCTGTTAAGGTCAGGTAGATCGCAAAATCATTCTGCTGGCTTTTATGTTCGTTTAATATCCTCTGTTCCAAAGTTCTGTATGCCTTTTGGTTGTAATGATTTATCTCTAACAGCAGCTTTTCGGTAATCTCTTTAAAAAGACGTCTATCCTCCAGGGATGTGATTTCCAGCATTCTTTTATTGATATAGCTCTCCATATCAAAATCCTGTTCCTGTTTCATGTGACACTCTCCCTTCCGATTATGTAGTGATTTCACTCATCCGATTCACTTACTGAATTAGCATTGCTTTCCGTTTTCGTAATGCCGGCTTTTTCTGCTGCAGCGGAATCCTTTGTCTTATCTGCTGATGCTGCCGCTGAATTATCTGCCAATGCTGCATTGTCAGCTTTTTCTTTGGCATCCTCTTCTTTTTCCTTTTCCTGTTCTTTGATGTCCAGCACTTCCATCTTTCTGGCTATTTGATCTACTTTATCCTGAATTTTCAACGCAGCATAGATATCTTTTGCTAACAGGTAATACTTTTTAGCGGAAGTGTAATCTTCCTTTGACGCAGCTGCTGCGGCCTGATCCATGTATCCGTCTGCTTCTCTTTCAAGAACTTTCTGCTGCTCAATTTTAGAATTTGCTGCTTCTGCTTTCTCTTCTGCTGCACTTGCCTGAATCTCATCACCTAACAGCTCAAATTTCTGTTTTGCGGATAAATAGTGAACCTTGGCACTCTCATAATCTCCCTGGGTAAAGGCTTTATCTCCCAAAGACATATAATTAGCTGCCGCTTCCTGTTTCTCTGCCTGTTCCTTGGCTTCCTCTGCCTCTGCTTCTTTTATTCCCTTTTGATCTGCATAGAGTTTTTCAAGAGCAGACATAGCAGAAGTTCTTCCTTCATCAAAATATATTTTCCCCGACAGAGCCTTCGCCTCCAGATATTTCTCTTCCGCCTTATCATAGGAAAGGTTAAGCGCAAGGGTATCGCCAAGCCCGATTAAATCATAGACAGATATATAATCTGAAATCAGATCCAACCTGTCAAACACATAATCTTTGCCCAGATTATCCACATAGCGGACTCTCTTGGCAGCTTCCTGAAACAGCTTACTGGCATCTGCATATTTTTTACCGTCAAGTGCCTCATCAGCAGACAAAATAGTCTCTATAAGTATCTGGTAATCGGAAAGCTCCTTCTCCATTTTCTTATCTTTCACCTGGCTTGCCAGCTTTAGGGCGTTCTTGCACTCTTCTTCTGCTCGTACAAAATTATCGGACTGTATATACTCAATACTTTTTAGATAAGCTGTTTTCATGTCCTGAATCTTATCCTGCTTATTGTTATACCTTACGATCAGGACAATTGTCAGTACCGCAACAATTGCAAAAATTGGGATTACTGTAAGGATTATTTTGCGGATCTTTCTTTTTTTACCAGGATCCAAATAAACCTTGTTGGCAAAAATTACAGCCAGGGTATATTTCGTAAGACCGTCGGGCTGTCTGGATAAGAGCATATCCTCCAGGTCATTGACCGTTTTCTCAGGATCATCCGTGGCATCAGCAAAGACTTCTTTTATTTCCCCTTCATCTATGTGCTCCCATATTCCTCTTGTATATAACGCTATGGCATCGGAATTTGTCAGCTTGATTTTGCCGGATATGATAGGATTGAATTCTTTCTCTTGCCCCAGACAGGTATAGAGGTTATTTCGCTCTTCATGAGAAGCGACCTTATCCGGAGGTATTTGTCCGGATGCTGCCAGATCCATGGAAAGAGACTGATCCACCGACTGATATTTTAGGAATCCATCACGGTATAAACGCAGCCTGATGTTACCGGCATGTCCATATCTGAGTTTTGCATAGTCTGTAATTATAATAAGTATGGAAGCTTTTAACTTCATTTTGCTCTTTGCTTTAAGCAATGCTCTGTTGGCTGCTCTTAAACAGGTAAGCATTCCTTTCCGGCTTATAGCGGGAGCTTCTGAAAAAGCTGCAATGGCAGCGGAAACTGCTAATTTTGCACTTATACCATCTACCTGGTCATCAATTCCATCGGCAATGACATAGCAGGCATACCGATCCAATTCTACAAAACCAAAGTAATCCGTATTTTTTAATGCATTTGCTTCAGAAGTAAAAGCAGTCTTAAACTCTGCGTTTTGTTTTCTCATACCATAGCTCCGTTCCTAACCCTGATTAAAATAATACTTGCATTATCTTTTGCTTCACTTTTATGTTTATTAACTGCTTCTATTATCTCCAGTGCCATTTGCTGACAGCTTCCATTCTTATTTAATACCCGTTCTATTTGTTTAAAACCTAACAGTTCGTATACTCCATCTGTCATAAGTACTATAATATCGTTATTTTTTAGCCGTATAGGTGCATCAAATAGTTCAATATCCTCAAAGCCGTCTCTTCCAACAAAATTATACAGACGTTGATTTTCCAAAAGCTGTACCGCCTCTTGTTTCGAAAGTTTCCCTTCACGAAAGCGTTGTTCTGCCAGTACAGCAACGGTATGACCGGCAGAAACGGGAACCAGGCTTTTCTCTCGGCAGACACATACCTTTACATTTCCAGCTACCGCATAATACAGATATCCCTGTCGAAGCAACGCACAACTAATACTTGCGGCTCCCCTTTCTTCTCCTTCCAAAGCTTTTAATATTTCTTTATTGGCCGAATGGAACGCTTTTCGAAAAAAATATTGGGGATTATGAAATGCATTATAGTCCTCAAAAATGTTTACAAAAGTATCGACAGCAATTTTACTGGCAATGCGGCCGCCGTAGGCCCTTCCCATTCCGTCAGAGAGTACCGCCATCCTTCCGGAGGGTGTTACAGCCACCTCCCCAAGGTCTTCCTGTACTTCGCAGGTTCCAATGGTCATACAATAGCCTTGGTCCCATCCGGATTCCGGTTTGACAGGTCTTACCCATAGTTTTACTATTTCCAGTACGAAAATAATGCAAACCAATCCTCCGATTATGTAATAGGAGTTATCCATTCAATCTGTACCCTCCTCTATTTACTCCCACATATAATTTGATCCGCAAAAAGGCAGGAACAAAAATGTAGATTTTCCAAGTTCTATTTTGGCATATGGATACAGTGGCATCGGTGTGTATACTGCATTTTCATCCAGATATACCAAACCATTGGCATCCCCTGGCAGCAGCATGAACTCCTTTTTCTTTCTGTCAAAAACAACAATAGCATGGTTACGTCTGGATATTTCGTTATCCCCAAGAATCTGGATATCCATATCATCAGCACGTCCGATAAAGTTCTTTCCGTCTATAATCTTATAATCCTTGCCTTTTCTTGGTCCGTCAATGCAGACAAGCCAGCCGCATACAGGTTTTACCTCTTCTTTAAATAGCTCTTCTTCCAAATCCACCTCTGATTTTTTTGTCTCTTTCTTTTCCTTTGTGGCCGTTTCAATATTACAGTATGGACACACTGTTCCATACCTCTTTTTACTGAACATATGCCCATTCTGGCAGCGAATTAAATTGGATTCTCCCATGACTTCCTACATCCTTTCCGTAATCTGTCTATTATATAATCTGTAATTTGGTAAGAGCTACATATATAATGTCTCCTCTTTCCAATCTACATGGTTTTCCATAAGCAAGTTTGTATTTCTTACCATCTGTTTTCTGAAGACTTACACCATTTCTTGTTGAAATATCCTCCACATACCAGTCATTACCGGAGAAGTTAAGAACTGCATGTTCGATATCAATCATACTTGCATAGATGGTATGATCCAGATTGACATCTACCTGGTTTTCTCCGATATCCCTGCCGATAACAAGTCCATTTTTACCATAGATATTCCAGCCTGTAAGCTTTTCATTGTTTTCTCCCAGAAGTAATACTTCTGTAAGTGTAGCCTCCGGAGCCTTTTCCTTTCCTGAAAGATACCTGTTTTCCATGATCTCAGATTTTTCTTTCTTTTCTGCCCATAACACATGCATTCCTGCCATTACTAGGGCAATGGAACCCCACAGCCAATAATATGTAATATGTGTATACATAAACAGCAAACCTGCCAATAATACCAGCAGCGCAGCAATAATTAGATTCAGTCTCTTCTTCATACACTACCTCTTTATTCCCATGAACCGTTCAAACATATCCGTTGTATCAAGGGGATTTTTCTTTATTTTCATTTTATCTTCTCTTGTAATGTCTTTCGTTTCCGGATGAAAGCCGAAGAATTCTTCAAATTTCTTATTCATGTTCTGAAAATCAAAATCCGCTTTGCTGCTATCATTTCCTTCTCTTTTTGTGCTATTACGGTTATCCTCCGCCTTCTGCGTCTGCTTTCGTTTCTTATCGTATTCCTGTCTCTTTTCTGTATTTCCTAAGATTTGATACGCCTGGTTTATATCATTAAATTTATCTATGTTACTTTTATCTTTGACATGGGTGTCCGGATGGTATTTTTTCGCGAGACGCCTGTAGGCTCCTTTTATCTCCTGCTCTGTGGCGCTTTCTGCTATTTCTAATATCCGATACCAGTCTTTTTGCTGCTCCATACCAATTCCTCCCTTTCTTATCCTCATTCTAAGGCCTTTCCTATGAAGGAAAAGTTTTAGAACAGGGACAATTTTATAAAAGGCACGTCTTGTCCAGACGTGCCCTCCATTGTACTGGGATAAGCTTAGGCTCCTGTGTAACCGCCTTCTATGGCAATCTGATCGAGCTTATCTTTCTTTTGTTTGATAATAATGTTAAAAGTACCGATACCATCGGAATTTCCAAAATCTTCTTTGTAATCAATAACAAATGCTCTTGGAAAGCTGTATTTTCTCTCAATTACGCCTGCGTTGATAACTTCTACGGTTACCTGGCGATAGGAGGCTGAATTCTCAGCCGGTACCATTGACCATAAAGCCAGCTGTCTTGTGCTGTCAAAAGGGTCACCATCTGTCGCAACCAGAATTTTACCGGAAATTTCAAGCGTACTTCCCACGTCTTTTGTTCTGGCATTCGAATCCAGAGGGATGTCCGTCTTGAATATCACTTTTTTAACGCAGTCTTTTGCTATTTCAAAGCTGTCCTGTCCATCAATTTTTACTCTTAATGACATAATTTATCCCTCCTTTATTGTCCGAATCCGCCTTCAACTGTAGTATCCTGTGTTAAATCCTTCTTCTGTTTTACATGAAGATAGAAAACACCCACACCATGTTCATCATCCAGTTCCTCTCTGTAATCCATTACAAAAGCATTGGGAAGAGTAATCTGGCGTACTACCTGGTCCGCTGCAACCACATCCACCTGGACCTTACGGTAACTGTCAGCTGATTCACTGGGTACAACACTCCATTTTGCAAGATTTAAGGTAGAGTCCTCCACTGCCGCTCCTAAAGAGAACAGCATCTTTCCCTGAATAATCAGTTCGGTTCCGTGGTCTGTTGCTCTTGCATTAGAATCCTCCGGAATATCTGAGTGGAAATTCACACTTGTGATACATCTTTCACTTAAGTTTACAGGTCCTGATCCGTCAATTTTCAGTCTAAATCCCATTGTTCCTTCCTCCAATCATTAAATTTGATATGTTATGCATTGGAACTTACCCGATTAATTAATACTTCCAGGTTTCTCGGGCTGCCATTAAAGGATATGGTAAGTTCACATATGCTGGTTGCCTCATCTATGCTGTATTCCAGGTTGTCGCCTTCCGTAATAATAGCATTAACACAATCCTTTTTCATGTACCACTTACTCTTCTGACTCTGGGGATTATTTGAGAAGAAATTCTTGATATTATCTTCCTTGAAATCTCCGGTCACATAACGAAGGATTCTCTCGATATAAGTGGTTACCTGTGTCTTATACACAGATTCATAGGATGAGAACTCTGAATTATATAAAAGGTTCCTGGCTTTATAAACTGTAATATTCGTAATGTTCTCACCGCTAAGGGAAGCATTTTCGGAGGAAAAAATCCAGCCGAAGTTCTTCTGGTTAATCTGATTCTTGATCGTAGTTGTAAAACCGGTGATTTCCTTTGGCATGGAGGTATAAGCCAGTAAAGAATTATTTCCGGCTTCAATATCAAAACGCACACCGGGAAGTTCGGAATCAGTCTTGACCTTCGTCCTGTTAAAATGATCCTTTAAGAATTCCGGACACTGGCAGGCAGCTCTAAAGCCCGCGGCTACATAAGCTCCGTTTATGTAAACGCCTTCAATCCACAAACGCATCACATCTTCTTTGGCATCTGAGAAAGCTACGTTATTGTTATCTGTTACACGCATTTTGGTATCAAGGGTAACGCCGGATTTATTTTTCGGAATTACCGTAAAGTTAGGTAGAACCGGTATTGCAAATTCACTGTAAGGTCTGCCGATAAGCGGAGCACATTTCTCAATAGCCTTTTCTACACCTTCTGCCGCAAGTGCATTAAAGGTGGTCTCTTCTCTGTTCTCAAAGGAAAAGAAGGTCTCTACACGGTAGTCTTTAAACACATCCAGCAATATACTTAAGGACTCCATGCTGTACACATCTGTTCCTGCTTTCTGTACATTGCCTTTGAATCTCTCTCTGTTGATCTTATTGGTAACATTCTGACTCCAGGAAACATTAGGATAGATTGCGTACCAGATTGTATCCTTAAAATTATTTTTACTATTGGTGGTATTTAAGTACGTAATAAGCCTTGGAAGATTGGAGCTCTTAGCAAGCATCTCAGGTGATATATTAGCTATTAACAGGGAAGGAGACATGCCCTTAGATTTCGCTTTGTACTGGTCAAAGTACATCTTAATACCAAGGAGTTTTTCTACCAAAGGTTTAACAACCTTAATAAAATTGTCTTTGGAGGTACGGTAGAATTCCAGGTAGGAGTTATAATTCAGTACCTCAGTTTCCACATCGATTTTGGTCTGGTTGGTGGATGCAAGGGGACAAAATGTACGAACTACCAGGTTCTGCACATAATCACTTGGCGTATCATTCACTGCGTTATAATCTTCCCTGATTACTTCTATCAATCCTGCGTTCACATTGTCATCTAAAGTAGCCAATGCAGTATTCTCTTCCTTGGGAGCTTCCAATACCTTTAATTCTCCGTTTTCAGCCATTGTGAGAATTCCAGGCACCAGTTCTTTATTATCGGACTTTTGTTCACCTCCGCCTAAAAGCAGACGGGTCTTTACATCTTCAATTGCCAGGGGGAGCATAGCCATAATATTATTATAGTTAGAGCTGGCTTCTTCAAACAATACATTTAAGCGGTCACCAACATCCAGCTTTCCGGGATCCCCGTCTTCCATCTCAGCATATTTGCTGTAATTATATTGAATCTCCTTGCGGACCTGTTTAATATCCTCCATCACTTTTTTAGGTGATATCATCTCGAGCAATTTTTCAAATCCAAACTCAACATTTAGCAATCCCTGAGATTTTCTTGAGCTCATAACAGTAAAAACTGTTTTAAGAAAGTTTTCCTGCTCATTTAGCTTAATCTCCGTCAGCATTGATTCTGAAATATTTTCCGGTTTCTTCAGAGTATACTTCACTGATTGTGAGTTTGCATCGAAAAAGGACCAGATAACCGGTGCCATTTTCCTCTCAGCTTCTTCATAGCTGCGGCATTCAAGATGCAGATTTATTTCACGCATCTGGTCATCGCTTAAACTGTCGATTCCTTTCACCTCTCCAACCAGAGTCAGTAAGTCTAATTTCTCCGGATTTATAACATCCAGTAATATTGTACGGTTCGTTTGGCTTATAATCTCCATCATTTACCACTCCCTTTCTCTAACTTTTCATTTATTTAATTCCTTCTTACTTCTGTATCACGCTGTTTATCAACGCATTTCGGAAGGCTTTAAATCTTTATATTGGAACGTAAGTTCACTGGTTTCATCCTCAAAAATAATATCCACTTTACCTCCAACGGTAATCTGGTAGCTTTTCTTCTTCATGAGAATTTCTCGATTCTTCATAACAGTACAGTCCGAATTGTTTGTCAATATCAAGTTATGGTTTGGGCCTGATTTAAAATATATCTTATCTGCTCCTTCAAAGAATTCCTGCACGGAGCAACTATCCAGTACATCTGCCAGAGACATAACCTTACCGGAAGGAAGCCGGAACAGATTGTAGGTCAGCGGCGGTATATCATATCCCGTTGGTGTTCTGGTGATATATATGTTCAGTTTTCCAGTATAGCTATACTTACTGGGCTCCGGCTTGTCGTCCGGTGGCAGAGGCTCAGGTTTCCTTCTGATTATAAGCCATATAATTACTCCTGCCACGATTACAGCTGCTGCAATTCCTCCTCCAATAAGTAAGTAAGGCGGCTTCGGTTCTTCAACAGGTAAAAGTGCCGGCCCTTCCAACTGAACTGTCACAGCATTATCACCGTACACATAGAAAGGCAGCTTCCCATAATCAATCATTACCTCCTCTGTCCTGTCCTCTGTAACAGTAGTCTCTATGGTGAGTTTTCCCTCATTCAATGCTTCTTCTAAGTTATCCTTGCCATTTAAGGTAAGACCAACTCTGTTATGATCAAAATAAGGTTCTTTCCATAGCTGTAAGTTCTTGTTTTCATAGTCTGAGAAAGAATAGGTTATTCGTGCTGTACGTTCATAAGCAATTGCTTCGGGAGCTGTGGGTACTTTATCTACATATTCAACACTTACCTGCGGTGCTATCTGATATTCCGGTATTATTACAACTTTGACACGGCTTCCGGAGACTCCCTGAAACCCTATATCTATCTTCTCACTGGAGGGTTTCTTTATCTGGATAAGTGAATATTTCTCACCATTAATCTGCCCGGCATCTTCTGCCTGAAAGTTCGTCTTAAGATTCTTTATAGGTGCGTCACTGGTTAACAGTATTCGGACAATACTTGCATTAACAAAAGGACAGTCAAAAGAAAAAGACTCCTGTGTGCCATCGGCATCTACAATAGCCAGATTTGTTTGCTTAATATCCAGCTTTTCTATAAGAATTGAATCGATTGCATCCTGTATATCCACAGGCAGGGGTGCCAGATAGCTTCCACCTCCCGTTTCTTCTGCGGCATCAAAGATTGGGTTTTTTAAGTTCTTCATCTGCTCGCCTAAGCCGATTACATGAATCGTAATGCCAGCTTTTGAGGCCTGCTCTATTGCACCCTTGTAAAGGGAGGTCGATTTCTTGGTTGCTGAAGCTTCTTTCATCAGTATCTCACCATCTGAAAGAAGAACAATGGTCTTTTCTTCTGCTTCTTCTTCCTTCAGGAGTTTCACTGCCTGCTGCAGACCCCGGCCTGCATTGCTGTAATCTTCATACTGAATCTTATTCGCCTGCTTCATAATCTGAGTTCGCTGATTGCTGTCAACGGGCTTCTGGCTGATTACAACCTTTGTATTGTAAGACACCACACCTACCCGGTAATCACTGGGCAGCGCATAGGTTAATTGGGCAATGCTGTCTATTGCAAGACGCTCTTTATCATTGGTTTTCATACTTCCGCTGGAATCAAAAAGGAAAATAACAGATTTTGTAACACTTGCCGGCTGCTCAGCCGCAGGAACTGTAATACTCATCATCAGAGTAAATAGAAATAATAATATTACACTAAAAATGGTCTTATGTTTCTTCACTGTTCTCCCCCTATAACCCCTTTTTTCTACTATCGAATGGTTGTTCATTATCAAATAATAGAAAATTATGTCTAACCATGGATTATTATAACATTATTTGGATAATGCGTATATAGGGCTCATTTCTCAGTTGGAAAACTTTTACCATTTATTTAAGTTTTCTTAATATGATTTTTCGTATGCAACATTAAATATGATTTTTACAATTATTAAATTTGAGTGTATCTTCTTAATTTTCAAGTGCTATATGGATAAAAATCCCATACAAATACTTTAACATATTTTACCACGTGTTTTATTAGCATAAATTTACTATTTACAAGAACTTCACAGATATATTTATTTTATAATATTTCTTTATTGTGTTAATAACACCTCTTTTACTTGGTTCATAGACTAAAAAACACAGCCGACATCCATAGCTTGGAACTTGTTATGGCGTGACTGTGTTTTACAATTGTATACGATTTCAGAACAAAATAGGAAATATTACCCAACTTCTTTATTGCGTATAACAATTTAATTATCTAGTATTTTATGACTACTTCAACTAATGCTACAATACAAATCCCTCAAAATAATTATCATTTCCATCAAGCCAATACTCAAACCAAGATATAAAAAAATTCTTCATAATCGTAATCAGCATCCAAATAACATAACTTCATTAAAACTCCATAAAACTCTAAATAATATTCTGTCATAGGTATAATAAGGGTGTAATCAAATTATAAATTACACCCTTATTATTTATTGAATAATCAATTACTATCTTGTGGTCATTTAATAACTATTTAATAGCTTGTACTTTTTCCTTCTTTCATTACATATTGTATCAAAACATTTCTTAAATTCCTCTTTCCCGGCCGAATTATAGACTTCCTGACTTTTAATGGAGTTTAAAAAACGTTCCAGATATTCCTTTATACTAATATTAATTACTGAAGGCTGCAAACCCTTTGATTCATCCTCCTCCATTAATCTCTTTAATTCTTTCAATTCTATGACTCCCTGGCCATACTCCTCTGTTAAGCATTTATATACGGCTATTATGTAACGATGATCTACCCCGTTACGCAAACGAATGTCATAGTCTTCACCAAAAAATATTGGCCGTTCACATTCTAGAACGTTAATAAAATCTGCCAAAGAACCTATTCTATCTTTTTCAGGTAAAATTCCCTCTTTTATTGAGTATATCAACTTTTCAATATTGGGTAGATGTACTTTACTATAATCTTCCCACTGAATCATCTTATTATGTTTTTCCCGCTCGTACAAAGTCGGAAAATACTTACCTTGTAAAAGACTTATCCCCGATGAGCCAGTAATTTCAATTCCAAAGGTCAAAAGATTATCATAAGGAAAATATATAGGAATATAAAACGCAAAAGCTTTTACCCTCTCTTTGCTAACATTGAAATTTATAAATTGTAATAATCCATCTAACTCACGGACATACTTATTGGGTGAAAATTTTGTAAAATTATGAGAAATTAATAATGGCTGTATATTTTCATTGATATTATGTTGCATCGCCTTGTTAAAATTATACTCTTCTACTGTGTAATTAATAATGTTCATATAACCTCCTTCTAAGGTTTTATTTCCATATGAGTAAAAGTATACCCCTTGGTATTACTGCCAGTACCATTTATATTATTAGAATTTTTAGTCTGCTGTCTCTGTGTATAAGTTGCTTTTCCTGTCTTAATATCTCCCACAAGAATATTTGAATTAACCTTATTTTCTATTGCTATGTCAACTCTGGAACTATTCTTTGCATTATTATCAATGGTTCGACCATCTAAATAATTTTGTTCAATATTAATTCTTTTAATATAGGGTAAATATTTTATATTATTAGGAGTAAAATTATTATTTATATCATTTGCAACATCTGCATGTGTCCATGATCCTACTTGTTGTGCTGTTCCTGTTCCCTTCCTCTTATTATAATTTGATGTTGCAGATTTCTGATAATAATCCATAATTTTTTGTTGCTCCCTGGATGCCATATAATCACTTCCAGTTTGATTCAATGGATTTTTACCTGTAGCAATGTAATAAGCTTCTGCCGCACCTGCTCCTCTTGCTCGGGCAGCATCATATTCACTTTGTTGTTGAGCATTAAAAGTAGGTTTTTTATCCAGTTTGGTTGGAGTTTTGGTTGCATTTTTTGATGCATCTGCACTCTCTCCGATTCTATCCTTCCCAGGTTCACACTCATTCCCGCTAGGATCCACATAATACACCGGATTATTTGCACAGTATGTATACAGATTTAAACCATCACCACGGTAATCATCTTCCTGCGTAAAACGTCCAATTACCGGATTATAATATCTTACCCTCAGATAATACTGCTGGCTGACAGGATCAAACTGCTGTCCATTGAACTTAAACCGGTTTTCTACCTTTTCCTGACACTCTGTTATATTTCCCCATGCATCGTATTCATACCGGTTAAGGACTTCCTCCCTTTCGGTCACATGGGTGATGCTCCCCAGCTCATCGCTTGCATAATGATAGTAGGTTCTGGCACTTTCTGCATCTGAGGCTAACAGAATATCTGAACGAATATAGCGTCTGATTTCTTCCTTGGATTCCTCGGCAGCAATTTCTGTTCCACGGAAAATGAACTGTATCAGATTCCCGTTTTCCTCCAGCTCATGACGTAATCCTTCTGCATCATATCGGTTTATCTGGATATTTCCGTCAAAGGTCTCTACCCTGCTTGTCTGGTTAAAGGCGTCATAATTGTACTGATTCTTTCCATCCTTTAACAAGTTACCGGCATTATCATAAGCGTAGTCTTCCATAATACCATTAACGCTATGGCTGGTTAAGCGGTTCCTGCTGTCATACTGGTAAAGCTCCTCGCCCTTTGGACTGATTCTTCTGGTACGGTTCCCAGCCTTGTCATAAGATAGTTCCTCCCAGCTTTCAGGATACTGCACCTTGGTTAATCGGCTCAGACTGTCATAGGTATAACTAATCTCTCCATGGAGCTGTTGTTTTCCTGTTCGGTTTCCGTTACCGTCGTACTTGTAATAATTATCTGCCAGAATTTTTCCTGACAAAGTACTTCGTAACCCAGTTAGGTTCTTATCCTTATCGTAGGCATATTCTGTATAAAGATTTTCTCCATTTCGCAGACTCTTTATGGTACCGTCTTCATTATAATTATACTCGGCGATAGGCCTGCCGTCATCCCATATTTCCTTGATTTCATCGTTGAGATTATAAAAATATTCCGTCTGTTTTCCGGTTACATCCTTCTGTCTCCGCAGATTTCCGTTCTTATCATATTCAAAGGATAATAAGGTTCTTCCGCTTGCTTTCTTTTGTATTAACCTTCCCATATGTTCATAGGTATAGCTGTAGCGCATGCCTCCTGCGATAGCGGCCATTAATAAGCCTTCGGTGGTATATTCATAAACTTCGGAAAGTTCCTTTGCCCGTCTGGTTAGCAGATTACCATAAATATTATAGGTATAAGACGTCTCTATTCCATTTCTATCCGTCTTTTTGCTTAAGCGCCCTTCTTCATCATAGCAGTACTGCTCTGTTTCTCCTGCCGGGTCGGTTAAACCGGAAAGTAGATTTGCTCCATTGTATTCGTAGATAGTCCTGTTACCTTCTCCATCTATGCTCTCTATGATATTTCCAGCATAATCATAGCCATAATGTTCCTGGCTTTCATCTGCCTTACGTATATCAGTAATCCTCCCCCATTTATCAAGAACATATTCCGTCCGGTTGCCTTCTCCGTCACATAGTCCGGTTATATTACCAAAGGCATCGTAGGTATAGCTCTGGGTCGCTTTCCCTTCGGTCTCGATTCTTGTCCTTCTTCCTCCCAGATCATAGAAGAATCTGGCGCCGCTGCCGGCTCCGTCCAAAGTCTGGATCAGATTTCCTTCTCTATCATAGGTACGGCTCTCCTGGACCTTTCCATCGGGGCGAAGGATGGTAAGCAGCTGACCCCTGGCATCATACGTGTACACTGTTCCGGCCCCGTTTTCTTCTGAGGCTTCGTACTCCTTGGGACGGATTACCTTGATTAGCTGTCCATTGTTGTCATAAAACCGTCTTGTTATCCCTCCGTCTCTCTCTGTCCTCTGTATTTCCTGGTTTAACAGGTCGTATTTGATATCGGTCTTTCTGCCTTGGTTATCCGTGATGCATATGAGATTTCCAGCCTTATCATAAGCAAAGCTGGTTGTGTTATGAATACCACTTTTTTTCTCATTATGACTTTCCTTTATCAAACGGTCTGCAGCATCGTATTCACGGAGTATCTCTCCGCCGGAGGGCAGCAATACTCTGGTGTTATTCCCATTCTTATCGTATTCATAACGGACAAATACCATTTCCTTTCCACAGCCCTTTTGGTCAGCACTGCGGGATACTTTTATGATATGGCCTCCCTCATCATAGAAGTAACGGAATACCTGCTCTGTACTCTGGTTGATTCTTCTCTTTTCCAGAGTTCTACGGCCCTTTCCATCATACCCATATCGAAGGACTGCTCCGGTACAATCACTGACACAAACCAGACGATCTTCCTTATCATATTCATAGGAGATAGTATGTACTTCTCCTGTCTGGGTTTCTTTCCTCTGATAGTCACGATAGCGAATTTCCTTCACCTGGTTACCGGCAAGATCATACTCATACCGGATGAGCTGATACCATACAACTCCCTCTCTCTCCTCCATGGGTGTCCGGCTTTCCAGCAACCAGCCAAGGCTATTATAAGAATATAATTCACCTACCGTTTCTCTTTCTGTTCCCTCTATTGTGCTGTTTTCTACAGGTTTCCTGCAGTTACTTCCATGGACAGCCTTCATAAGATTCCCTGCAAGATTATAGGTATATTGGTGAAGAATATCCCCCTCCGGTCCAGTAATCTGTATCAGCCGGTTTCCACTGTCATATTCATAGCAAAAACCAGGGCCATCATCAGCCTTTTCATCGTATTGTTCTGGGTTGCACACTTTTGTAATATTTCCGTTGGCATCGTACCAGATTCGCCTGGTTCCCCCGTTCGGGTATATAATTTTATATTTATTATCACTGGAATCATAATAATTAATGATTCCTTCCCCATCCTTGTCCTCTATCCGGTAAGCATTCGGATGAATTTCCTTCACTGGATTCCCTTCTCCGTCAAGCTGCAGGGCATAGATACCACCGGCTGCATCAATGTGCATGTTCTGGTGATGAAAGGCGTCATAGCGGTATCTATCACCTGTGTCTGCTCCCATATTTTCACCGTATTGATTTGGTCGTACCACCTGTATCAAATCCAGCACTCCATCATACACATATCTGGCGGTATACCCCAGAGGATTGGTAGCCTGACAAAGAAGGTCAAAACTATTGTAGGCATACCGGCTGGTTCCATCCATATCCGTACGGGTCATTATGCGGCCAGCTTCATCATAACCATAGGCTGTCCGTTCACCTCCCGCACTGACATATATCTGCTCTTCGCCAAAGAGATTACCATACTCATAGGTTTCTACGTTCCCGTTAGGATCAGTAAAGGAAGTTATTCTTCCATATAAATCATATGTAAACCGATAATGCTGAAACTTTTCCTCATCCACTTTCTGGAGCTCCTCCATTAAGTTTCCGGTATTGTCATAGATATATCGACTGTCCATCCCTGTATTGTCCCATTTATGGATACAGTTTCCAGCTTCATCATACTCATAGAAGAATTTTCTGCCGTTTGGCTCATGAAACGCAAGCAAATGCCCTGTTTCATTATATTCCCACCTGGTTTCATTCCCGTTTCGGTCTTTTTCCCATACACGGTTTTCCCCGGAATCATAGCCATATTCCAAGGTGGTACCATCTGAATATTCTGTTTTTAACAGCTGCTTTAACAGGTTATAATGGTAACGAATTTCCTGCCCGTTCTGTGGTGCCAGATAGGTATTAATTCGATCCTCGTCCCCATAAAACAGGATATATTCCTGCCCATTTGATAAACTCTGTCTGGTTACCCTGCCCTTTCTATCATATTCGTTATGTATATAGGTTACGCCATTGGCATCGGTAATCTCGTTAACTCTTCCCTTCGTATCGTAACCATAAGTTTCTTTTCCACCGTTTACCATGGTCACGGCAATCAGATAACCATCTTCATAACAGTATTCCACACTTCTTCCGATACAGTCCTGCATACTTGAAATCTTATCACCCTGCCAGGTAAAGGTTAAATACTGTCCGCTGGCAAAGCTGATTTTAACAAGTTTTTCTCCTTTATAATCATAGGAAGTCCGATTTCCGCTACGGTCTGTAGCCGTTAGCAGTTTCCCCTCCCTGTCATAAAACCAGTTGATCTTGTCAGTACTGTCAAATAAATTATAGCCATCTCGTTCCTCTGTCAGTGACAGACGCTTTGTCCCACCCCTTCGGTTGCGGTAGCCCCCGGCTGTTTTTAAAAAGGTCTCTGTATGCTGGTCTGGCAGGAGAATCTCTATCTTTTCATCATAGATATAGGCCTGACTGAAGAGACTTAAAGTCCATCCTTTTCCAACCGGAGATTCTTCCTCTGATAAAAGGGATTCATAAGTACGCTCAATAGCAATACGTCCTCTGATATCATTTATTAGTAAATCACACTGCTCAATCAGGTAACCGCCGGTTACCATATCAATCGGATCACCGTTTTTACAGCGGTTGGCTGAGTATTCATCCAGTTTTACCCTAGCTTTGTCTTTGACTGATTTGGCAGTGTCCTTTGCTTTTTGAACCGTTTGTTTTCTGGAATCCTTTCGCTGCTGCCGTTCAGTTTCTTTTTCCCCACGGGTTTTAAATCGTTCTTTTCCATTTTCTTTAATCTTTGATTTTTCTACTTTTGATTTTGCAATGTTAGATGTTCCTTGCAGGATACTCATCACGTCCCTGCGGCAGTCCGGATCATTCATATCAAAAGTACCATCTTTTATGGCAGTACCAATATCCCAGATAGCCATACCTGCTGTTAGCGCCAAATTCACATTATTGGCTCCACTACTAAATATCTTGGCTATCTTTATCACAGTAGCGACTTTTTTTACTGTTTTTCCTATCTTGCCGGCTGTGGCAACTGCCTTCGCTGCACCTACCGCCGTATTCGCTCCAGGAATTAAGGAAAGGCAGGCTGTTCCAGCAGAAATAGCAGCTCCCACATAATCGCCTCTTGACAGACTGATTCCCGCATTGGCAAGATTTGCCACCGTAGAGACCACTGGAATTGGAAGTGCACCAACAATATCCAATGCACACTGGGCTACATCCAGGAACATATCCTTCCAGGAATAATTTTCATCCTCCAGATGCTCATAGGCTACACTGCGGTCCGTTCCTAACTGCATATAGGCATTTGTACGTATCTGGATGACACCTCCGGCAAACGTCACACTTGTAGTTCCCACCTGCAGAATCAGGCGTTCTAAGGATAGGATATGTGCAACCCCTTCCTCAAAAACCGGCGCTTCTGCTTCTCCTTCTCCTCCTTCTGTGCCTGCGCTTCCTCCTATACGCCCGGTCAGTTCCTGTAAGGTTCCAAATACCTGAAAGGGGGCTTCCAGATTCTGCTTGATATTATCCTTCAAAGCAGTATAGCTTCTGGAGGAGAGCAGTGCCATGGCATCAAATTCCATGCTGCCGCCCTCTGCTGTGTACTTACTTTCTCCCTCTCCATACATCTGATCAAACTTCTGCTTTAGTTCATCAATGCCCTTGTAAGTACCCTTTAATGCCTGCAGCGTTATCTTTTCTTCGGCTTTCAGATTGATATCCCTGGTGCTCTGTATCTCAATTCCAGTTTCATCATTGAATATAATCTTAGCCTGTTCCCCACCGTTGCCGTCATATTCCGAACGGTTACCGATAAGATTCAATTCCTTTTCTGCAAATTTCACCATACGGTTATTGGCAGTCATCATCTTATTTTTGGGATTGGAGAAATCAGGACTCTGATTTACATGACGACTGCCCAGGCATACTATTTTCTCGCTATCCCCTGTTTCATAATAGACAAATACAGAATCCCCTATATCCGGCATGGAATAGAAATAGTTACTGACCGCACTGGCATAGGGCATCCACCTGGGGGCATCTCCCGGTGTATTAAAGTCTACCATTACATTGGTTCCATCCACGGCAGTCACGGTTCCTGTCAGGATGCTGGAACGCTTCGTGGATCCCTGAGAACGGGAAACCTCCGGAACCACTCCTTCTCCATGCACAAGGGTAATTGCATTAACCAGTAAACCCTGACTGGCTCTTATCTCACTTCGGGTTACGGTTTGGGTCCTGCCTTCATAAGATACAGCGTAACCTGCACCAATTGAAAGGTCACTGACCGTAATTGTTGTTTCTTCAAACTCGAATACAGAGGCACTCTGGCTTGGTCCTGCCTGTATTGCTCTTACCTTGTCTACATCACGGCCTACGGATGCAGAAAGGACTTTGCCCGGTTCCTTTACAGCAAAAGGATGATTTCCCATATGAATCTGGCAACCAGTGGTCTTACTGTTGACAAAAACCTGTTTACCATACTGATTGGCAATCCTGCGATTAAAGGTCCAGTCTGTTTCATTCTCCTGGGACAGCATTTCCGTTACCGGTATATCGGAATCTAACTGTACAAGAGTTCCGCTCCCGATTCCTTCACTAAGAATTCCCTTAAGAGTCTTTCCTGTACTTTGAAAAGTCTTTGTTTTCCTTTCCCTGTCAGTCTGTTCGGATAAGGTTTTGGCCTGAACCTGTACTTCTGTGTAGTCATTTTCTTTCTTAAGCTGTATAGCAACACAGGTTCCGCAGAAAATACAGGCACTGTCTCCATCCAGTAGTTGAATCCTGCTGTTTTGATAACGCATGGCATCCATAGGTTCCATCTGCTTTCCGGAAAGGAAACTCAGAGATAGGATTCCATGCTCATTTACCTGATCAAGGATGTGAATATCCTTTATGTACAGCGCTTCCATTTCTGACCGCAGCACAAGCTGCCCTAATCCGGTCATTTCATCTTTTGCCATTCTTGCTCCCTCCTGTTTATTTCCGTTTAAATACCTTTTCCGCTGCTGTGAGTAGCGCCACAGCTAAAATAAGGAATACAACTGCAGAGATTCCAAAACGTATTATAAAGACAGTAAAATCATGTTCTTTATTCCATTCAGTATCTATGGCATAAAGGACATAGTCTGGAGAAGCCCCATACTGACTGCATATATCACTCAGATAATCCTTTGTTAGTTTTCTGTTTGTTTTCTTGATACCCAGTGGAAGTGTAACGGTTTCTCCTTTTTCTATGGACTTTCTATAGGTATCACTAAACTGAGCCAGTATGTAGGAATCGTCCGGCAGCTTAATCAGATAGTATTCAAGGTAGTTAGAAGCTGCAACGATAAAGCTGTCTGTGGCCTCTGCTGCCTTCCTGCCGCTGCGGTTTCTTCTTGATTTGTTAACTTCATAAGGATCCAGCCAGGGTTTTAAGCCATATATGCCGGTTCTTATCACCTGCTTTGGAACGGCACTTACATACTCGGTATCCGATATGTCTAAGAGCTCTTCACTACCGGTAAGTTTATGGATGTCCTCTCCGGCAGTTTTACCGGTAGAAGCACCGTTGTCATTTGCCGGAATATCAGCCTGATTAACAGCAGCTCCCTGTTCCTTTATAAAACCTTCCGGATTAAGTTTAGTAAATAGCAAAAATGCAGCCACAAGACTAATTAATACAACAATTACTGGTATTACACCTATTTTCCCCTTGTTATTCATAAGCCTCCCTTTATGTTCTTTTATAAGACCAAATTTCCTCATCATTTTTGTGTATACGATTCACTCCAATAAGTTGACCTCTCTGGCTATTCTTGCGGTATTAATACACATCGAATGATTTCCACAATATTATCAGCATCCTTTTTTGAAAAAGTTATACCCGGAACCCCTTTATACCTCTGATAGTAGACTTTTTGTTGTGCGTTAGTGACTTTAAGGTATCTCTGTCGGCTGTTCCTCCGGAGTTTCCTCGGTCTCTCCGTCTTCTGCCGCAGCATCCTCTTCTTGCGGAACAATTGTAATTACCCCACCAAACTTGCAGGCACAGCAACTATCCATGGTAAGAGCCGGAGCTCCGTCAATCATATGGTCTTTGCTGGTAAAGATCCAAGGCAGCGGGGTCTCCAACTGACACTTATTAGAACCAAAGGTTTCTTTTAATACAAGAGAGGCTTTTGTTGCAAATTTTGCAATACCTTTTCCAAGTTTTTTAAAAAACCCGTCTCCTTCTTCTGTCTTGTACTTTTCATCTGCCTGTTTTTTTGCTTCCTCAAAGATCCGCTTTGATTTACAATCGCCAAAATGAGTGAGATTCACTCCTTCCACATGATCATTGGCATTTAGTACAGGCTGCCCCTGATAGAGCACTCCATGCCCCGTGTCTGTGCTGATATAATTGTCCATAGAACCTTCACTGCATTTTGCTCTCATACCATATACTACATATTTTTTGCCTTCTGCCATTCAGACCACCTTAATCCTTTGCAATCCAATTCCATAAAGCCTTCTTCTTAATAAGCTTTCTGCAACCGGCAGTGATACGATGATCTTATATTCCAACAATCCGGCTACACGGAAAATATCCAGTCCTTTTATTTTCTTTCTGTCCAGTACCAGTTCTTTTAGCATCCCGTTTCCATAGATTTCACTGGTCTCGTGCAAACATACCCTCTCTTTTATTCCTGCCACCCAGTATAACGGGCTTTTCGTATTTTCACTGGCAGTGGAAAAAAGCTGTACTCCTTTGTAATCTATGCTCTTGTCATATAATTCAAACAGTCTTTTTATTTCATTGGAAATAAGATAAACAGGCTCTATTAAGATATCGCACATTTCCTCTGTTTCCCTGCCACTGTAATAAGCAACTTTCAACGGTTCCAGTGCCGTAAAATCCTCCTCTTTCATACCGTAGCAATAGCTGTCTCTGTCTAGACCCATTAACTCAACTGCATTTTCTACTTTTTCACTTTGATATAATTCAAAATAGTCCATGCTTTATTCCTCCTGTTTCGAAAGCCATTCTATTCTAGCCTGTTCTAAGAAATCGGAATTCTCTGCTCTGCCACCATAGACTGTTACTCTGTCCATAGCACTCTCTGTTACAACACACTCAGATAAGTTACTCTCAATAAATTGATTGTCTGTTAACTGGCACCTATAGAATTCTGCCGGTTCGTAATATTCTGCTTCCACATACATATCCTCTTCAAAGAATGTTATCCTCTCCCAAGCTGTATTTTTCATGGTACAGTCAAGAAATAAGCAGCCTTTCATTTTTGTGGCTTTTATTTTCACATTTTCGAACATGCAGCCGGCAAACAAACAGTCATTCATAATACAATCGTCTATTACTGTATCTTTAAAAGTACAATCTAAAAATCTGGCACTATTTACCGTCAACCCGGAAATTACTTTATTCTGATAAGAAAATGCGGAAAATCTGCGAAAAGAAAGTAAAGTATCTTTATCACAATTGAAGATATCCACCTCCGGCAACAGGGCATATAACGTCTTCTGCCAGTCCATATATTCACCCATCTGGATTACGAAGCTTTCTTCCTTCTCTACCTTCGCCAACTGTCTGAAATCTAAAATTTCAGAAATAAGATAGCGAAAACGACCGGTGAAATAGTATAGCAGACTTCTTACAGCCCGTAATCTTAAGACTTCCAGCTCTGCCGGGCGGATAAACCTTCGGATACTTTCCGCCATTGTATATTGCTCAAGTTCTCTGGTGAACTCTTCAAGGCAGATTCCTAACCAGTCTGCGGAAAGTTCTTCTGTAAGAACAGTCTCAGATCCCAGACGACCTCCTTCTCCATAGCTGTCAATCCGAAATCCTGGTTTGCCGGTCAGCAGGGAAGTATATAAAAAAGATAAATGCAGTTCAGACACCTCCTCCGCCAGCCTATCCTTCTGTAAATTTTCCAGCACGGTAAGATACTGCCTGATTCCTGCCTTCCATTCTTTGATTATTTCTTCCTCCTGTGCCTCAAATACCTCTATAGTCTTTTCTGCAAGTGTTAGAAAAGCTCTCGGATAGAAGGTTTCCTCAAACATCTCGATACAACTGTCTGCCATCGTTACTCCCCCTAATTGATTAATACCTGACTTGCAGCCAGCGTTGCTGAATTTTCCGTCAGATCAAGGTATGCATCTTCCGTTCCAATAATAATTTGATTTTTTGCAATGATTTGAACCTCCGAGGAGGAGTTAATCTTGATGTTTGCGTCAGAAGTTACAGTGATATCCTTATCGGAATGAATCTCGATTCCTTTTTCATCGGTTAGATTGATATATACTTTTCCGGATTTACCGATGATATACATTCCTTCATCGGTAAGTAGTATTTCTTTTCCGCCGGGTGCTTTCCAGCTTTTATGTTTGGGGTTGGCTGGTGGGGTAGCGCAGACAGAGCTTGCAGCAAAGGCATCCCCTTCATTTCCGGACGGGAAGAATACCCTCACTTCATCCCCTTCCTCAGGCATACAATACCAGCCGCTGCCATCACTGGAGGAATAGGCTGTTGAATAAGGGAACCACCAGTTTCCACCGCCGTCATATCCCCCATCTACATCCGTAAGATGTACTTGCACTTTATCGCCTGACACTGCCATGACTTTACCCCTCATCATTTTTCCTGAGGCCTGTGCATTTGGTGCTGCCGGTGCTGCGATTCCTGCAAGTCCGCCTCCGGACGCGGAAGAAGCTCCCCCAGCAGTTAACAGACCATAAGTCATAGTTAATATGCCATCCCTAAGTGTAGCCCTTACACTTCTAACCCTTCCATTCTTTCCACCAAAAGATATCTGATCTCCCACATAGCCATATTCATAGCTCTCGATCTGCTCTCCGCCAAAATCCTGGGCTGGAGCTCCGGAAGCTAATTGAGTACCACCGTCACTTCCATAAGAATAAGCTGTTTTATTGACTGTAATAGTCTTGCTTGCAGGAGGCAGACCAATATATATCTGCGGCCTGGGCGAAGATACATTGGAAACTAATGGAGCATTGAGTTTAGATGCCATACGCTTCGCAAACTGCCAGTCCGTTTCATTGTATTTCATAATCAGCGCACCAATGGCTCTATCCGAAACCATCATATGCAGATCACTTTTGTCTGATATATCAGCTGTTATTATCTGTCCGTAGGTTTTAGCCGTGTTCTGATAGGTTTTATTCTTTTTCTCCATATCCAGCAAACGACTCATGGAATACAACTGTAACGTAACTCGGCTGTACTCTGTTTCCTGTTGTAAAGATACCTTTCGTATACATCCATAAAAAAGGTTAGAAGGCTGTCCTTCCGCTTTTGTTGTTATGGTCACCATCATTTTCTCATCCACACGCTTTAGAAAATCCTGCGCGGTAGCAGCATCCAGTTCTCCAATAATCTCTGCCTGACCATGTTCGTTAACAGTATGACTGATTGTCAGCTGTTCTATTTTCTGAAAAGGAAATCCAGTCACCGTTATATCAGCATATGAAATTGTACTCATCCTTCTTCCTCCTTCGTATCTTCAATGAACCGGAAGGACGTAAGCATTTCTTCTGCTATAGTTTTATAACGGTTCAAATACTGGTAATTAAAATTTATGAAACCAATCAGCACTTTGCCCTCTAAGGAACTATAAAACATAACATTATAAATTGTGTCTGTTACCGTATGAGAAACCAGTTCCAGACTTGAAACTATATGATTGCCTGTCTTTTTAACTTTCTCAGAATATATATTTACCTTTGGACCTGATTTTTCTAAAACCATTTTTGCTATTTTGAGAAAATCCCCCATATATTCATTGGGAACCTCATTGCTTGTATAATGAAAACCAAGGGAAAATCCTAGATAGGAATTACCAAACACAAGATCTGGCTTGTTACCTAAAAGATAGACTGCATTAATTTCTTCTTGTGAGAACTGTCTGAAATCCTCCGGCATCCAGATTGCTATTTTTTCGTTAAGCAGTGTTCTCTCCCCAAAAGTCACCGGTATTTTGTGTATATTAATCATTCCGTCAAAAATAGAACTCTTATTCTCTTTATCAATGGTATCTTTATCATATCTCTGCTTTTCAAACTCTTCCATCATTTCCTTTTGTTTCAGAAGCTTCTCATCCACATGATCCATATTAAGTACTTATCCTCCTTTTTAATTTATTTAGATTATTTCCAAATACATTATAGGGAAATTTTATAAAATATTACCATTTAATTATCATATCGAAAACCCTACTTTAAATCTATAGTCTATATTTATTACAAATTTTGACCTTTTTTTATTTTCCAGATTTATGATATTAATAAACACTTTTTTCCTGCTGCATTCTACATATTGGTTTAAATTCGTAAGATTCGTAAGAAAAAATTAAGAAATTGACATGATTCTGACAAATTAATATATTATTTTAGTAAGGTACATAATAAGATATATATCCGTGATGTTAAATGAATTTCACGGAAAGTGTTGGAAACAGGCCATACTATTGATATAATAGTATATAGAAAGCCACCTTTACTTTCTGTAATATCAATGACCTGTCATTAGGAGGATAATGCCATGAAATTTGCTTTATGGAAAAAATGCCTTCTGGCATTTGGCATATGTTTATTCCTGTCTGTATTATTGCCGCCCGTATTCGGCAGTACTGCAGTTGCCAGTGCAACAACCACTGATGAAGAACAAAACAGCATTAAATTAAATGTAAAGAGTAAGTCCCTGGTAAAAGATTCTACTTTCAACTTAAAGCTGTACAATATTACAGAAAGCCAGAAAGTGTCCTACAAATCCGGTGATACCTCCATTGCAACAGTTGATGACTCCGGCCTTATAACCGCTGTTGACTTTGGAACTGCTTCCATAACTGTTACCGTTAAAGATGGCACTAAGACAGTTACCACTTTGGATTGCAGTATTACCGTTGGTCCTGCGGCCTTAAGTATTAAGCTTACCAAATCAGAGCTGACCCTGACAGTAGGTGATAAGACTTCCTTAACAGCGATCTTAAAGCCTAACAATACTGTAGAAGAAGCAAAGTTCTGGAGTAACGATTCCGATGTTGCCAGTGTAAGCATTGGCGGAAGAATTTCAGCAAAATCAGCTGGTGTTACTTATATCTTCGCTTCAATCGGAAATGGTAAATATGATTATTGCAAAGTTACAGTAGTTGAGAAATCAGATACTACTCCCACTCCATCGGGAACAGCACAGTAAAACAAGAATATGCAGCTTATTAAAAGCCATAAAAAAGGCACCGTAAACATTTAAATCTTAATGTCTACGGTGCCTGAATTTATGACCTTACAGTTTATACTTCCTTATAATCTGAGGAATCCTGTTCTTCTTTATCCTGGCTGTTCAGCTCCTCTTTATTTCCCTTTGAGAGATTCTTCTTAATAGAGTCTGTCAGGTTAATTCCAGTGATTGCTTCAATCGTCTCAGGAATCTGAGTTATGATATCTGTTACATAACCGGATACCTTAGAAGCTCCTGAGCCTTCTCCGTTCTTACCACTGTCTATAATAACAATTTTCTCAGTCTTAGTAAGAGGTTCTGAGATAGAAGCAGCAATTTCAGGTAATTTTTCTATGATCATCTGTGTTACCGCTGCATCGTTATACTGCTTGTAAGCTTCGGCTTTCTTAACCATGGTCTGAGCTTCGGCAGTACCTTTTGCAAGGATAGAGGCAGCTTCTGCTTCACCGGTAATTCTGATAGCTTCCGCTTCGGCTTCTGCCTTAACCTTTATTGCCATACTGGCTGCTTCTGCTTCTTTTAATTCAGAATATTTCTTAGCATCCGCTTCTTTGCTGATACGGTAAATATCGGCATCCGCTTCTTTGTTAACTGTGGCAAGTAATTCCTTTTCACGTCTGATGGCTTCTTTTTCCTGAATTTCAGCTTCTTTTTCCTTCTTGGTAAGCTCTACCAGCATGGCAGTTTCAGTAACTTCCTTATCCACTTTATTTTTCTGGATGGCATAAGCAGCATCCGCTTTCGCTTTTACTGTCTCCTGCTCCTGACGATAGCCCTGTATCTTTAATTCCTTTTCTTTATTTGCTTCTGCCACCTGGGTTTCTGCGAGAATCTTTGCTTCTTCTCCCAGTCTCTCGGCTTCTGCTACCTTAATCTTTGTTTCTTTTAAAGCTTCTGCTTCGGCAATAGCAGCATTTTTCTTTACTTCAGCGATACGAGGTTTACCAAGTGCCTCCAAATATCCATTCTTATCGGAGATATCACGAATGGTAAAGGCTTTCAGCTCAAGTCCCATACTGGCAAGGCCCATGGCTGCAACTTCCTGAACCTGTGAAGCAAACTTTTCCCTGTCTTTATAGATCTCTTCGACGGTCATCTTGGAGATAATTTCTCTTAGCTTACCTTCCAATACATCTTTGCCTGTATCTTTTATTACCTCTATGGTCTGCTGTTCTCTGCCAGTATTAAACTGCTCAACGGCATTTAGAATGCTATCTTTATCACTTTTTACCTTAACAACAGCAACACCGTCAGCCCGGATATCAACACCCTGCTCCGTTCTTGCTCCTTCTGTACGAATCTCGATTTTCATATTTTCCAATGAAATCTTATCGGCACGTTCCAGTAAAGGGATAACAAAACCACCGCCACCGGAGATAACCCTTTTCTTAAGACCTGTTACAACTACTGCCTTATCCTGAGGCACTCTCTTCCACATGGTTGTGATCAGCAGGATAACCAGAATAACAGCTCCTACAATACTTCCTGCAATAATAATAGCTTGTAATGGCATACTTTCTTCCTCCTATTAACACGTACTCCCATAGCATATAAGTTGATAGCCTTGTATAAAGGGCACTCCTATTACCATGGTTTCCAAATTTATATCAGATACGAATAGGTTTAACCTTATGTATCAGATATTCTCTGTGGATGTAACATAAAATACATATTCTTCAATCCAGCAGATGGCAACACTTCCTCCTGCTCTAATCTCTCCGCCGTTTATTGTCTTAGCGGGTGAGGTGTAACTGTTTCCGTTTATAATATACCTTATCTCTCCAAAGCCATTCTCCATTATAGTCTCAGAAACAGTGGCCGGCAGCCCAACAAGATCCTGTACATCCGGTGTACTGGTATTCTGGGCTTTCTTAAGGGGTGTTATGATAAAATGCTGTATGGTGAAACATACTGCAAAACCGGTAACTGCAGAAATGAACAACATTAATATCCAGAACAAGCCTGGAACCTTCTCCCACAGAATCCATCCCATACCGCCAAATACTGCTGAAAACAAAACGAAAACAATCGGACTAAAGGGAAGTACAATGGAACTTCCTCCAAAATCCAGGTCAAAGCCGTCAATCCCAACAATATCAAAGAGGCTTCCCAAAAGAACTGATATAATTATCAATGCAATACCTGCAAAAAAACAAACCTGAAATAGCAATAGCATCTTAACACCTCCTGTGTGGAGTTTTTTATTTCTTCACGCTTAAGTTGATTTCTGTGTCTTTAACCTGTGTAATATAATCATATTCCATCCCGATTAATTCCATATTACACAAATATTAAAATTAGATTAGAATTTAATCCCTCCTGTGCATCTGAAAACTGCCTGTGCGAGGCTGAAGCTCAGAACGGTGCAGTGAGTTTTAAGACACACCTTAATATCTATTGTACTAAGGATAGAACTCATTGTCAATTTTAACCACGGAATTAGTAAATGTTTACTGGTTATTCTCTAATTGTTACAATAACAGCTGAAATATTGGATAGAAATCACTCATTTAGAATAGAAGATTGTTGAGGCTTAAATTATGATACCAATTGGAGCTCTTTCTGGTCATAGGATTTTTACTGTGCCAATAGTGTCAATCTTTATTTTACAAGGCAGGTGCTGCTTTCTACCTGTTCTTTTATAACAGGAGTTTATTTATTCCATAAAAAAACCTCTCCGGCAACAATTTCTGAGAAACTGTGCCGGGGAAGTCTTTATGGTGGGATTAAATCAGATTTATTTTAGTGCTTGAAATGCCTCATACCAGTAAATACCATAGTTATTCCATATTCATTGCATTTCTTTATGGAATCTTCATCACGGATGGAACCGCCTGGCTGGATAATTGCTGTAATCCCACCTGCATGTGCTGCCTCTACACAGTCATCAAAAGGAAAGAAAGCATCAGAGGCAAGTACAGAGCCCGCAGCTGCCTCTTCACTTATAAGCTCTTTGCTATGCTCAATACTTTGTCTGGCTGCCCATATACGATTTACCTGTCCGGGTCCGATTCCGATGGACTGTTTATCTTTTGCCAGTGCAATACCATTGGATTTTACAAACTTCACCACCTTCATGGCAAAGAGCATATCCTCAAGCTCCTTCTCCGTCGGTTTTCTGTCAGTAACAACTTTTAACTCTTCTTCTAACAGAAGTTTGCTGTCTATAGTCTGTACAATAAGTCCGCCGTTTACCTTTTTTAAATCATAAGCATTTTCATCCTGGGGTACTTCTATATCCTCCAATTTCAGAACTCTTACATTTTTCTTGGCCTTTAAGATTTCAAGTGCTTCTTCTTCATAATCAGGTGCAACTATTACTTCCAGGAATATCTTACCCATCTCACCCGCCATATAGGAGGTAACTGTACGGTTACAAACCACGATTCCGCCGAAAATGGATACCTTATCTGCCTGATATGCTTTATCCCAGGCTTTATCAATATTCTCTGCACTTCCTACCCCACAGGGATTTCCATGCTTGCAGGCAACTACTGTAGGTTCTGTAAATTCCTTTAACAGCTCCAGGGCACCATTGGTGTCATTAATGTTGTTAAAGGAGAGTTCCTTGCCATTTAACTGCAGAGCATCTGCCAGAGAGCCTTTTCTTTTACCGATTTCACGGTAAAAAGCTGCCTTCTGATGAGGATTTTCACCATATCTCATGTCCTGAACCTTCTCATAGGTAAGGGTAAGAGTTTCCGGAAGATCCGTATCTTTTCTTTCCTTCTTCAGATAATCCGCAATCATTGTGTCATAGTTAGAGGTATGCATAAATACCTTCTGCATCAGGTAGAACTTGGTCTCCAGGCTTACCAGTCCCGCTTCTTTGAGTTCTGAGAGCACTTTATTATAATCGGATGGATCCGTAACCACTGCCACATCCTGATAATTCTTGGCAGCACTGCGCAGCATGGTGGGACCGCCGATATCTATATTTTCTACAGCTTCTTCTCTGGTTACACCGTCCTTTAATATAGTTGCCTTAAAGGGATAGAGATTAACAATTACAAAGTCTATTGGCTTGATTTGAAGTTCCTCTAACTGTCTCATGTGTTCTTCCTTGCTTCTCATAGCAAGCAGTCCGGCATGGATAGCCGGATGAAGGGTCTTTACCCTTCCATCCAGGCACTCGGGAAATCCGGTAACTTCAGATACCTCAACAGCATTAATTCCTTCCTCTTTCAGTTTCTTATAGGTGCCTCCGGTAGACAGAATTTCAACGCCTAAACTCTCCAGCTCCTTTGCCAATTCCACTATTCCAGTTTTGTCCGATACGCTGATCAATGCTCTCATTTTCGTTCTCCTTTTCCTGTATTATTGACGCTTAGGGTATTTTTTACTACGTGTCTGATAACCTTATAATTTTCTGCTCCACAATTATTTATTCCAGTAAAGAGATATAGATTTATTCTAGTTGATTAATCTGAAGCTTCAAAGCTAAAGTCGACATAGTTAATCCCTAAGACAACAAAAAACCGCCCGGGTAACCCGAGCTTCTGTATAGGTACAGAGCTACCAGGGCTGCCCAGGCGGTCGGCATATTATATTTTTGTACTCCCTATGGGTGAACTCCCATTTCCGCCAGTCATACAAAATCTAATATAAGTCTACAACATTTTGAGAGCTGTGACAAGTGTCTTTTGATATATTCTGTTTTTCAATTAATTCTGCTTTTAGATTTAGATATTCTCTTTTAGATTTATTTTGTTTTAGTTATTCTGCTTGCAGATATTCTATTTTAATTTAATTTTGTTTTAGATATTTCTCTTAGATTTATTTTGCCTTATTCGATTTATTCAGCTTTCCTGCCGTCTTAATCTAAAGAATTTTGCATTTGTAAATTAACCGTTATGAAACTTCCGGCATACTCTCTTATTCATATATCTTCCTACCCTTTCCCTGTGCTATAATTGGAATAATAACAGAATAGAGAGCATGCCTATTCAAATATTACTGTAAAAAACAGCTTAATCTATTATTTGACTATTTATTGGCTTGGTTATTTCAATAATCAATTTTATTATTATCAATAAAGTTAATCTGCTGGTTCAATTTCATTATTTTCTTAATTATGTCCCATTACCTTAACATCCCACAGAGAATATCCATAAGGCAGTGCTCTTTCTATACCCTGGAATTTGACGTATTTTGCATTAACTGCAGAGAAATTCAGGGTCTCAATACCACCGCTGCCGTTAGACTGCTTATAGATGCTGGAATAACTGCTGCCATTGGTTGATACCAGTATCTCATACTGCTTTCCGTAAGCAGCCTCCCAGTTAAGCACCAGCTGGCTGATGTTATAGGTTCCTCCAAGGTCAATGACGAACCATGCATTATCCGCGAAATTAGAGGACCATCTGGTAGCAGTATTATTATCTGTCAGATTGCCTTCACCAAAGCCGGCTCCTTCTGATCCGGAAGAAGTCACAGTCTTTCCGGCGGCTACGTCCGTATTGGTGCCCGGATTACCGGAGCCACCATCCTCCGGTGTTCCTTGTGTTACTCCGTGTATATAAGTAAGGGTCTGTGTATCCAGCGCACCATTTCCCGGGTTATAGGTAAAGAAATATTCTATCACATCTCCCTGTTTAACGGGATTCACGGTGTAGGTGAAGCTGCCGTTTCCACTTCCGCTCATGGCCACATTTATCTGACCGCCATTATTAATTTTATAATGTAAGTCTGCAAAGGTTGCACCGTTCACATAGAATTCTAACTTATCTCCCATTTTCTTCAGCCCTTTTACACTGTCACCAATCACATATACAGTAGAGGCTGCCTTTACGGTAACCTGACAGCTTGCGGTTTTACTGCCATCTGCCGTTTTAACGGTAATCGTGGTCGTACCTGCAGCAACAGCTGTTATTTTACCGTTCTGATCCACTGCAGCAATACTGGTGTTGGCACTGGACCAGGTTACCTGTTTATTGGTTGCATTTGAGGGACTTATCGTTGCATTGAGAGTAGCAGTTCCTCCAACTGTCAGTTCGGTTTGTGAGGCACTTAAAACCACTCCTGTTACTGGTACCGTCTGATTTCCTCCTGCATTTACCGTTATAAGGCAGGTAGCTGTATAGCCTCCATCATTTGTTGTTGCTGTAATAGTTGTTGTACCGTTTGAAACAGCAGTTACCTGACCGGCACTGACTGTAGCTACCGATGGATTGGAGGAAGTCCAGGTTACATTCTTATTGGTTGCATTGCCAGGTGTAATGGTTCTGTTGATCTGGACTGTTTCACCAATGGCTGATAAAGCTGCAGTCTGTTTATCCAGTGTAATTCCTGTTACTGGTACATTACTTGGATTTTCACCGTTTGTATCTTTATAGACTCTTACATAATCCACCTGCATGCTTGCCGGAATATCTCCCGGATTCGGTGTTACACCACCATCGAACCATCCGCCGACCGCAAGATTCATAATAATATAGAACTCCTGGTCAAAGGGAGCATTGTTATTGGAAGGTGCCCCATTGGAATACCACTGGTCATTGGTGGCTTTAAAGAAGCACTTACCGTCTACATACCATTTAATATTATCTTCTTCCCATACGGCACTGTATACATGATAATCAGAATCTATTGTCTGACCGTTAGGGAAGGAATAATCACCGCCAATATAAGTATTCGCAGGCCATTGTCCGCCGAAGTGAATGGCACCGCTTGAAGCGCCCGGCAGACGTCCTCTTGCTTCCATTACGTCTATTTCACCGGATGCAGCCCAGGTACCATAGGTATCATCATTGGGCAGCATCCAGAGTGCAGGCCATAATCCATTTCCTCTGGGAAGCTTCGCACGGAAATCAATTCTTCCGTATTTAAAGGTAAAATTATCTTTTGTTGTAATCTTTCCGGAGGAATAAGGTGCTACACGATTTGGATCCTGCGGAAAGGTCTTGGGATCTTCTAACGCTGTTATCGTTAATTTGCCATTGCTTACTGAAATGTTTCTTTCACTGGTGGTGTAATGCTCCAGTTCGTTATTTCCCCAGCCCCAGGTACCGGGGTCATCATTGATATAATAGCCTGTGTTATAATTCCAGACACTGGTATCCAGAGAGGTTCCACTGAATTCATCATTCCATACCAGATTCATTCCGGTAATCTCTGTATTTTCAGGTGTTCCAAGTTCTATATCACCAAGGTCTGATACATCCGGTCTTGGTGCGTCAGGGTTACCGATAAAGGTATAGTATACATAATTAGTTCCAATGCTTCCGCCTTTTTGTCCATTGAGAGGATATCCGATTCTTATCTCCATATTTACCTGAATTGGCTGGAACCACAGACCATAGATGTGGTCTACCCAGTATCCCCATTGGTTCTTATCGGATAAAGTATTATAGCCGTTTCCGGAATAGCTGAAGCTGCTCTTACTAAAATCACTCAATTCAACCCAGGCACCATTCACTTTTATCTCATACACAAACTTATCAAGTTCTGAACTGACCGGTGCACCTCCATCAATTTTAGGTAAGGGAATGCCAATTGCTCCGGTTTCACCGGCTGTATAAGTAGTCCCGTCATAAGCCGTAATATTATAATTATTTCTTACGGGCTGATTGTAGGTAATCGTGTATATTAAAGCTGCTTTAGAAGTTTTTGATTCCAGTTTAACATTGATGGATTCTGTAACAGTAAACCAATAACCGCCACCTCCATCCGTAAACTGTCCGAAATTCTTGTCATAGATCCATCCGCTGGCCGCATTATTATCAATGTCTATCCAGGTACTGCTTGTCACAGGCTTCACAAATACCTTCAGATCCTCTGCTACAGCAGCATACGTGATAGATGCATCTCCATTAAAGATTGGATATGTAAAGCCTGCTCCTCCTGTGACTCCTGCTGTAATATTAGGTCCCTGGGTTGCAGCCATGGAGGTAATTGTAGTTTTAGGTAAGTTCGTAAATACCAGCGTATAATCCAAGGTAACGCCTGTGGTTTTAGAGGCTAACCTTAGATATGTAGTCTCTGATACGATGAACCAATAACCGTTAAAACCGCTGTCACTCCAATTTCCCCAGTTAACATTGTAAGTGAAACCCGTATTATCAATATTTACCCAGCTGCCATTAACCTTTACGTTAACCGTTAAATCACTGGCAACATCTGCCCAAGTAGCTGCGCCACCGTTAAAAATAGGCATTACGAATCCATAGCTTGCCTGTCCTACACCCGATTTGGTGATAACCGGACCGTCTGCTGCTGAAAAATAAGACATGGATGTAATAGCTGTAGCTGCCTGAACCTGAGTTCTTCCGCCAAAGGGGGTAACCATACTGCAAAGAACCAGTATCATTACCATCATAAGGCCAAGCACTCGTCTGTTTAAGACTTTTCCCTTTTGCTTTGCTTGCTTCATTCATAGCTCCCATCTGCGTGCTATGGCACGCGTGTTAATCAGGGGAGTGAAAGATTCTTCTCTCACTCTTTCCTCCTCTTCAATCTGTTAACAGTTACCTTAAGTCTAAAGAAATAAGCATACCAGTTTCTATACGGCTTATTTCCCCTCTCATATTGTTACTTACATTGTAATTGGCAAATTCATGTAATTAAAAGGGGGCTTTTTTTATTTTAGTGTGTATTTTTTATTTTAAGGAGTTTTTTTATATATTTTGTATGCTATAACAATTCATTTTATTATTTATTTGTTGATATGTTATAATTTTAACTAAGCTGCATTTATATGAAGAGATTTATGCCAGATGGAATTTTTCACTTTTGCGAAGTCATAGGAAGGAGCAGAAGATATACTAAGTGGTACGCAGGGTACTATTTTTCTAGAGTTAAAAGGCATATTACCGTTAAGCGGGGCGGTTCAGAACATTGTCATGAGTTTTCAGATATACCCTAAGAAAGATGAGTTAAAAGAATAAATAATAAGATTTTATATACGAAACGGAGGTAAATGAACAGAATTACCTTTGGATATACGAAAAGGCCTGTTTATGTTAATGCAGCAGGCCTTACCAAATTTATAATCAGCGATTTTTCATCATATGTTTTTCATAAAGTGTTTTTCTTAAAGTTATTTTCATCAAATGTTTTTCATAAGCTTTTTTCTTAATTTCATACTGTCATTCAAATGTCCTATTTGATGTCTGGTTATAGGCATAAGCAAGATTCCTGCAACATTCTTTCTGCCCCAAAAATCAAGAAGCCACAGTGAATCCGGATGTTCGGTTACACCACCTTCTTTAAGGATTCTGGCAATACCTTCAGGCTTTACCTTTCGCTTTAAATCCTCCGGCGTTAAACACCCTATAATACTTCTTGTCCTGACTCCAACTGCCTTACGGTAATTTTTCAATTCTTCCATGTCTATTAAATTGCTCAAATCCAGAATCTCTTCATCCGTCATAGCGTTTCCGGTATCCGTGACAGTCACTCCAAGGCGTTTAAGCCAGTCTTCATTTAAGACCTGCTCTTTCTCCTGTATCAGGATATTGGAGGTTATATCTTCAATCCTTGTTATATGCCACAAATTCCAGGCTATGGTTACGTCTTTTATTGTTGGCATGATAGTAAAGGCTTCTTTGGTCAGCCCATTCATAACTTCATCGTAATAACTAGCTTCTGGATTATGTGATATTTCTGATGTATGCACAATCCCATGCAGGTACAGGCACAGTTCCATTGCCTCTTTGAATTTTTCTGCCTTTAAAATTAATTCTTTTAACTGCGCTTGTCTTGGATTCCATTCACTGCCTACCTGAAACATAATATCCCTCCTTAGATTATTTTTCTCTCCCTGATAAAAGCTCTGTATTTTTCGGATACCAATTGCTCCTGCCCCTTAAGCATCAGCCGTATTGCATTTTCCAGCACATCTCCTCTGATACCTTCAGGCAGAGAAAGGTAATCCTCCATCTCCTGGCATTCCTTATAGAACTCCTCAGAAAGGATCCCCTGTCTGCTTAACACCAGTTCGGATACCGGTACTTCTTTTCGTATAGTAACCACTTTTCTTACCTTACCAAAATGATTATCAAAATTCTTTTTAAGATATATTCTTTCAGAGGAGGATTCCAGAAAAGCACAATAACCCATGGATTTCTGAATAAGACTCTGGTACCAGGATAGCTGCTGGTCGTTCTTGTTCACTCTTGGATTTAAGATATATACAGGAAGTATTCCCTCTGCCCGGTAATAATCATCTCTTAGATAAAATTCCTCAATGCCGGTGCTGTAAAGTCTGTATTCTACTGCCATAGAACAGCCATCAGTAAAGGTTATATAAAAGCTGGTGTACAACCCGTTTTTTAGCTTGTATCTGGTATGTATTTCCGCCTGGGGAAAGCTCCTTTTAAGAAGGTTATACAATAAGCGTTTCCCTTTAAGCGATTCCTCCGATTCCCTGTTCCCGGAATATTCACAGGCTGTCGTATCATAATGGGCAAAGTAAGGTTCCTTTATAAGACCTGCTGCCAGGTATACCCTCGCTCCGCACTCACCACAAACCAGCTCTCCTTTCGAAGCAGCCATTTTCCACTTTTCCACCAAATCCACCCTGTAAAAGCCGGCAGCATCCTTTAGCTCGTATGCACAGATCTCTTCTCCTTTATAGAAACAGTTTTCCATACTCTCTTGTTCCTCCGAATCCCTTACCGGATAATTCTGCACAGACCAGATTTCTGCCAGATTAAAACCAGTGAATCAATCAATAGTAATTACAGCATATCAATCCATTCTATTAAACAAATTAAAAGCCAACATATTTTTATATTTTTCATATAGGATTTGCTTAAATTATCCACAGCGGATATAATATTTATAAGTAGTGTACCATATAAAACCTGACATATAAACAAACTGAAAGGAAGAATTTATGAAAAAATTCAAATTTTCCGATATCGGTATCGGGATATTGTTTACACTGTTCTTTATCTCTGCCGGTGTTATTCTGGCGGTAAATTTCCGCCCTCTTTATTACCTTGATATAAAATTATTAGAAATAGAAAAGACCTCCGGATTGGAGGCCTCAGTTATAAAGGAAAATTATGATGCGCTGATTGATTACAACTCTCCTTTCTTTCAGGGAGAGCTTAAATTTCCAACCCTGCCTTCATCAGCTTCCGGATTGGAGCATTTCGTCGAGGTTAAAAATATCTTTGTCAGTTTCTACGCAATATTTGCTGTTACTGCAATAGCACTGCTGCTTATACTAATATACAAGAAGAAAAAGAGGGATTACACTTACCTGCCGGTATCAAGCGTAACCATACTGGCCTTGCCGGTTATTGTGGGACTGGCCTGTGCCATAAATTTTGACAAGCTCTTTATTATCTTTCATAAGATATTTTTCCGTAATGATTACTGGCTGTTCGATCCGGCTACAGATCCAATTATCAACCTGCTGCCGGATACTTTCTTTATGCACTGCCTGTTCATCATACTGGGTATCCTGTTGCTCGGAAGCCTACTTCTGTTTCTGATTTCCCGTATTATACGGAAGGGTGATAATAAATTCCGTTCCAACACCTAAAGTACTGTTTACCTGAATATTACCGTTATAAAGCTCAACAATATGCTTTACAATGGAAAGTCCAAGGCCGGTTCCGCCCTGTTTACGGGACCGGCCTTTGTCGACCCTGTAAAAACGTTCAAATATACGTGACAGATATTCCTTTTCAATACCGATACCGGTATCTTTTACAGAAAGAATCAGATCATTTTCCTCTTCCTTCAGGCTTACTGTTATAGTCCCTTCCTCCGTATATTTTATGGCATTGTCAAGAAGGTTAATAAGGAGCTGTTTCATTCTGTCAGGGTTACAGTAAAAAGGTTTCAGATACGGCTGAGGCTCAAAGCTAATTTGAATAGGAGAATCCTGTATCTCCGGATGAAGCAGTTCTATCACTGCATTGACACATTCGTTCAGGTCACTGGGAACTCTTTCAAATTCTCTTTTGGATTCAATTTCCTGCAGTATAAGGATATCCTGTATCAGAGAGAACAAACGCTCTGCTTCGATATCAATAATATCAAGAAAACGATTTGCTACCGCTTCTTCTTTCATTGCACCGCTTTTCAGTGTATCTATAAAACCTCTGATAGAGGTCAGTGGAGTCTTTAATTCATGTGTTACATTGGATACGAAATCCCGCCGCATATTCTCAAGCTTCTTTAACTGGGTGATATCTTCAATAATCAGAAGTATTCCAAAAGATTTTTCACCATCCAGCCCCAGCGGTGTTCCTGTTACTCTGATATAACGGAGCCCCTGGCCTGAAATGGAACCTTCTTTCATAACACTGCATTTCATTTCCTTTACTTCATCAATGGCATCAAAGACTGCAGCATTTCTGAATAAGGTAAAAAGGGACTGCCCTGAGGTTATGGATTTGCTATTGTTACAAATCTTTTCAAAGGACCTGTTATAAAAAAGGATGTCGCTGCTGTCATCAATAGCTACCACCCCTGCTTCCATACTGCTGAGCATTGCTTCCAATTCAGCATTCCTCTGGGTAAGACTTGAAATATTGCTTTTCAGATTTACCGCCATAATATTAAAGGCTCGGGCCAATTTCCCGACTACCGATTTATCCCTGGTATAAATCTTTATATTATAATCTCCGTCGGATATTCGCTCTGCTGCTTTGGCAACCTCATTAATAGGTTTCGTCAGCAATTTTGTAAAGATTACAGCTGCTGCCATAGCCAGACCTATACAGAGGATAACTGTTATAAACAGCGAATCTGCCAGTTTGTCATAAAGCCCCTGTAAAGTAGAAAAGGGCAGAGAGATACGTATTACACCGTCAAAATTGTCAGTATGAATAGGTACAGCACTATAAGAATATTCTCTCTTCATTGTCTGTGAATATCTGGTAACAGAAATACTCTCACCCTTTAGGGCACCGATGACTTCTTCCCTGGATTTATGGTTTTCCTGCTTACCATCAGTTTCAGAATCTGCTACTACATTGCCGTCCTGATCAATAATAGTGATTCTGCAGTTGTATTTTTCCTCATATTTATCTACAAAGTCTTCATAATCCTGAGCGGTGTTAAAGGTGCTTAACATAAACATATCTCCAACCATTTCAGCCTGAGTAAGATAACGTTCCTTACTCAGGCCATAAAGATAGTCAGAGGTCTCAAACCAGAATAAAATACCTGTTATTCCAAGGGCAAGTACAATGGTAATCAGATAGCTTATATAAAGTTTCTTCTGCATTCTAAACTTCACCCTCCATTACGCAAATTTATATCCCATACCTCTTACTGTTTTGATATATACAGGATGGCTTTCATCCTTTTCTATTTTTTTACGCAGGTTACTTACATGAACATCCACCGTTCTGGTCTCTCCGATGTAATCATAACCCCATACTTTTTCTAAAAGATTGTCTCTTGTAAATACAATACCTCTGTTTTTAGCTAAGAGATACAATAATTCGAATTCTTTAAAGGAAAGCTCAATAGGTCTGCCTTCAAAGGTTACAGTCCTTCTGGAACGGTTGATTTCCATGCTGTCGATAACCAGCTTCTCTTCTCTCTCATCCTCGGCCTCTGTTACCTTGGCTATCCCTTCTGTTCTGCGCAGCACTGCCTTGATTCTGGCAAGGAGCTCATGAATACCAAAAGGTTTCACAAGATAGTCATCTGAGCCTACTTCAAGTCCTACCACCTTACTGATTTCGTCACTTTTCGCTGTAAGAAATATAACAGGTATTCTGTGATTCGATTTATCAGCACGTATTCTTCTAAGTACTTCTATCCCATCCATTCCCGGCAGCATCCAGTCTAAGAGCACTATGTCAACCTTTTCTGCTGCCAGAATTTCCAGGGCATGCTCTCCTGATTCTGACTTTAATACCTTATAGCCATCTCTCTCCAGGTTATAGGCCAGTAATTCCAGAATGTGTTCTTCATCATCTACTGCTAATATGGTTTTCATTATAACTCCCGTCTGTGTGCTTTAGCACACCTTTCAATCAGGAGGTTGAAGGCATTCTTTGCTTCAACCAGACTCCCATCTGTGTGCTTTAGCACACCTTTCAATCAGGAGGTTGAAGGCGGTCTTTGGCTTCAACCAGGCTCCCGTCTGTGTGCTTTAGCACACCCTTCAATCAAGAGGTTGAAGGTATTCTTTGCTTCAACCAGACTCCCATCTGTGTGCCTTGGCACACCTTTCAATCAGGAGGTTGATAGCGATCTTTGCTTCAACCACGCTTCTGTCTGTGTGCTTATCCGATTGCTAAATCACCTGTAACAATATACGTAATCCATTCTGCAATATTAGTGGCATGGTCTGCCATACGTTCCAGATATTTAATAATAAAAAGGTAACAGATACACTGAGGCACTAATTCAGGCTTGCTCTGCATGGTGGCAGACAGCTCCTCCGTAATTTTCTCAAAATTATTATCTACTTCATCATCACCATCAATAACAGCCTTTGCTTTCACAAGATCTGCCTCAACAAAGCTGTCGATGGTATTGATAACCATTTTTTTCATAGCCTCAATCATAAACCCTAAGGACTTGGGAGCTTCCATCTGAGGATATTTGTTAAGTTTGATAATATACTCTGAAATATCCGCACATTGATCTGCAATACGCTCAATGTCCGTGATGATCTTCATAATAGAAGTGATTTTTCTCAAATCTGACGCCAGTGGCTGCTGCTTGGCAATAATGTTAATGCATTCTTTTTCGATCTGTTGTTCCAGCATATCGATTTCATCGTCTCTGTCTATGATCTTCTTTGCTTTCTCAATGTCCTTATCATGGAGTACATCGATCATTTCATTCATAGACTGTTCCAGTATACTGCCCATTTTTATTACATCATTGTTTAGTTCCTCCAATTGTGCAAGAAATGTCTGTCTCATTAAGTACCAGCTCCTTATCCGCCTTTTTCAGGCATTTTGATTATCCTTATCATAGCATTTTCTAAAATAATTGCAAACCTTTTTCGCTGTGATTTCTATAAATACGAAAAGGGAAAATCCCCTTGTGCTTTCCTGACATCAGCCAAATCTTCCGGTTATATAATCTTCTGTTTTTTTGTTTGAAGGTTTGTTGAAAATCTGTTCTGTATCTCCATATTCTATTACTTCTCCGGTAAGGAAGAAAGCTGTCTTATCGGATATACGTCCTGCCTGCTGCATATTGTGGGTTACGATAATAATAGAGTAATTGTTCTTTAGTTCAGAAGCCAGGTCTTCAATCTTAAGGGTTGAGATGGGATCAAGGGCAGAGGTAGGTTCATCCATCAAGATAACCTCAGGCTCAATGGCAAGTGTTCTGGCGATACAGATTCTCTGCTGCTGTCCGCCGGAGACTGCAAGGGCACTTTTCTTGAGCTTATCCTTTACCTCATCCCAGATTGCCGCCTGGCGCAGGGATTTTTCTACAATTTCATCTAATACACTCTTCTTCTTAACTCCGTGTATTCTGGGACCATATGCAACATTATCATAAATACTCATTGGAAAGGGATTTGGCTGCTGAAATACCATACCAACCCTTGATCTTAACATAATGGCATCAAAATCTTTATAGATATCCACACCGTCAAGTGTGATTTCCCCTGTTATCTTTACACCCTCCACCAGATCATTCATGCGGTTAAGGGTTTTTAAAAAGGTTGATTTACCGCAGCCTGAAGGTCCTATAAAAGCAGTAATCTTTCCTTTTTCTATATCCATATTTATTTTCTTTAGAGCCTGAAAATTACCATAAAATAAATCCAGATCCCTTACTGTAAATTTCACTTTATCGTTCAATGCATATCCTCCTGTTTTCATACATTAATCAGTTATCTGCTGCTCCCCGTCTTTTTAAGGAATACCTTCGTAATCATCTTTGATGCGACATTTAAAAGAACTATCAGGATCAATAATATTACTGCGATGGAACTTGCTGCCGACAAATCACCGGATTCTTTGATCAACCAGTACATTTTGGTTGTCAGGGTGGCTGCAGAGGCTTTTCCGCCAACCAGCCCTTCCGGTATCTGTGCGATCGTTCCTGCCGTAAAGATAAGAGCTGCGGATTCTCCTACAATTCTACCAATACTTAATATTACGGCAACCAGAATACCAGGCAAAGCACCCGGTAAAATGATTCTGGCAATGGTCTGAAGCTTGGTAGCTCCAAGTCCGTAAGAGCCTTCCCGGTAGGATCTGGGAATTTCTTTTAAGGCTTCTTCCGTAGTTGAGATTATAGTAGGAAGCAATAATATACTTAAGGTCAGGGATCCTGCAAGAATGGAATATTGCATTTTTAATACCTGTACGAATAAAAGCATACCAAAAAGACCGTATATAATGGAGGGGATACCTGCCAGATTCTGAATGGCAAAACGTATGCTGTTCAGGATCCTTCCGGGTTTTGCATATTCATTCAGATAAATAGCAGCACCGATACCAATTGGTCCGGAGATTACCAGGGAAAGAAGGATAATGTATATAGTAGATACCAGCATGGGTATTATACCGCCACCTGGTCTTACCACTTTAAGTCGCAGTGTTCCTTCACTGTCTTTTAGCAGCTGTACCGCATCGGCAAAGGATAAGTCCTCTGTATTATCAGACCCTATCTTGGTTATCTCATCCGTCTTTTTCAGACTGTAAGGTGAATTCTTCAGGTTTAAGGCATCTTTCACCGGTGAGTTTTTATCAATATTTACTATCACCAGATTCTTCTTGCCTTCCTTAACAGTTATGCCGAGAGAAGGGATATAACCTTCCTTTCCTGTTTCTGCTTTATCTGCCTGTAAGGCAACATTTACAAAGGTAGTCTTATCATCCCAGCTTCTGGTCAGGAAATCGAAGTTAATTCCGGGTGCGCCTTTGTAAACTATGAATCCGACAATTATTAATAAGATACTTACGGTTACGGCTGCTGCGAGATAGATTAATCCTCTTAAAATACCGTCCTGCATTTTTCTATTTTTATAATTCTTATTATTCATGCTGCTGCTCCTATGGATTTATCTTAAAGGGCCTTCATTCCCAAGCTTTTTCGTTATACGGATTAATGTAAAGTTAATCGCCATAATGAAGGTAAACAGTATTACACCGGTAGCAAAAAGCATATCCTGATGCCTTCCGGAGGCATAGCCCATTTCCATGGCAATGTTGGTGGTTAAAGGTCTGATCTTCGAAAAAATACTGGTAGGAAGCCCACCAATATTATTGCCTGCAATCATCATAACCGCCATGGTTTCACCGATTGCTCTTCCGATACCAAGTACGGTAGCAGTAAGGATACCGGACCGTGCTGCCGGTACAATAGCTTTGAAGATGGTCTGTATTTTTGAGGCACCCAGTCCATAGGAAGCTTCTTTATAAGATCTTGGTACTGCTCTTAAGCTGCTCTCGCTTAAGGAAATAATAGTTGGAAGTACCATAATGGTAAGTACGCATATAACTGCCAGTAAGGACTGGCCCTGGCCGGTGGGCGATATCTTATTAATCAGGGGGACGATAACACCAAGACCGAAAGCGCCGTAAATAACGGACGGAATGCCGGCTAATAATTCTATTCCCGGCTTTAATATTGCTACTATTCTTTTAGGGGCTATTTCGGCAATAAATACAGCTGTCAATAAACCGATTGGAACCCCGAGCACTATAGCGCCCAGGGTTGCAAGGAGGGATCCTACTATCATGTAGAAAACTCCGAAAACATTATTGTTTGGATCCCACTTCAAACCGGTTATAAAATCGAGAAAGCTGTAAGCATCATTTCCGAAAAAGGGTTTAAGACCTTTTGCGAATACAAAGACGATAATTGCAATTACACTTAAGACACTGACCAGCGCACTTAGCAGGAAAATTGCTTTAAACAGTGCTTCTCTGTATTCTATTGCCTTACCTGTCTTTTTATCATTACTTACATTTTTCATCATTAGTCTACCTTTATTCCTCCGTGTTTTTCAACAAATGTCTGTCCGTCTTCGCTAAGAGAGAATTCAATGAATGCCTTTGTAGCAGCGGAAGCTGAAGCCTCTTTGTATACGAAAAGGAAAGGTCTGGATAATACATACTCACCGGATTTTGAATGTTCAGGAGTACCCTCAACGCCGTTTACAGTAAGTGCTTTAACAGTAGTATCAATATAAGAGAAGGATACATATCCAATTGCATTTTCATTTCCTGCAACTGCAGTCTGAACGTTACCATTACCTTCTACAACTGTAGCACTTTCAGTAAGGCCGCCAGCATCTTCTAATTTCACTAACTCTTCAAATGCACTTCTTGTACCGGAAGCACCTTCTCTGGATACAACTACGATGTCTGCATCGTTTCCGCCGATCTGGCTCCAGTTCGTTACCTGTCCGGAGAAAATCTTAGCAAGATCCTCTGTGCTGATATCTGTTAAAGGATTTGCAGGGTTAACTGCTACTGCAATACCGTCATATGCAAAAGTTACTTCTTTAATGTCAGCTGATTTTTCTTCATCTTTTAAATTTCTGGAAGATGCACCGATATCATTTGCTCCGGATGCAGTATCAGCGATACCAGCGGAAGAACCTGTTCCTGTATAGTTAATGGTTACATCAGGATTTAAAGCTGTGAACTCATCGATCATATCGTTTAAGATTTTTTCAACTGATGTAGAACCTGTTATGGTTACTGTTCCTGATATGCCTTCTGCAGGAGTTTCTGTTGCTGCATCTGTAGGCGCTTCTGTTGCTGCCGGTGTATCTGTTGCTGCCTGAGTAGGTTCTGCTGCATTACCGGATGTATTGTTATTAGAACTTCCGCATCCTCCAAGAACACCTACCATGGCAACGGTTAAAAGAACTGCCAGAACTTTATTTCTGATTTTCATTTTTTTCTTCCTCCTTGATTTGGGATCCCCCTGAGTTATTTCATATTTGTTTCACTTACAGGTTGTATTCTACTATTCCTTTGTAATCGGTGTATTTTTGTAATGTAAAGTTTTTGTAAAGTCGTATAATCCTTGAAAACATCGTGTTTTAGGCGTTATGTAATACTATTTTTACCGAAAAACTTAAAATAAATCCTTGAATTTTCATTTTTACAGGCTGTTGTAACAGCTTTTGTAAAGTATTAAGATGCCTGCTATAAGGGTTGGGTTTATGAATGAAAAAAGCTGGTAAAGTGGTTTAAAGGTAGGTTATATAGGTAGGACGGAAATTTACGCAAAATAGAAAGCTTCATGCGTTCATAGAAATGTATAAGAAGTCCTAATTCTCTGTAGATTTTCTGCTGGACATCTCATCAAACAGATAACTCGCTGCGCTCAAACAATCTGTTTGATGAGATAGCATAAAATCTACAGAGAAAAGGACTTCTAATACACTTCTATAGGTGCATGAAGCTTTCTATTTTGTGTAAATTTCCTGAAATCGTATTAAAACTGGGGGTTTTGATAATTAGCTTAATATTAGATTACTATTTAAATAGGGAAAGAAAGGCGAAGGATTGTTGCATTTTAAACTTTGCAATGATAAGAAGTCTCTTGGTATTTCTCCGCACACTGGGTGAAAACATATTGCAGGAAAGCCATGAGGTTTCTGACTTCTTTGTATTACTTTTGCAACAGCCCCTTTTACATTTGGTATCTTGTTATAACTATCGGCTTATACTTAAGTTTTTACTGGACAATTAGTACAGGCCAAATAAGATAAATATTAAATAAACGGATTGTAAAACCTGGAACCATCCTGGAAAGTGATTACCAGGGCAAGGATACTAAAGAGGATAACTGCTCCTATGGTGATGTAATCGGCTGTTTTAAAAGGTCTTTCAGAGTACCAGGTTCTCTTTTTATGTTTTCCGAAGCCGCGTAGTTCCATGGCATTGCTGATCGTATCAATTCGTTCCAGACTGGAAAAGATTAGAGGGAATATAATGGCTGCCATATTTTTGATACGAACTATAAGCTTTACATTCTTTGACATATCGATACCCCTTGCCTCCTGGGCGGTTTTGATTTCCTGAAAATTTTTCTGGACATCAGGAATATACCGGAGGGCTATGGCAATGGAATAACCAATGGTATACTTTATCCCAAGTTTATTCAGAGATGCAGCAAATTCACTTGGATTGGTGGTAACAATAAACATAAGCGCTACCGGAATTACCGTAAAGTACTTTAGTATGATATTTATTTCGTAGAAGAGCTGTTCTTTGGTTAAGGCATAGTAACCTGCTAAATGCATCAGCTCTGTTCTGGTTCCATAGATTTTACTGCCCTGGTAGGGAGCAAAGATGAATATTGCTATAACGTTGATTAGCAGGAAGAAAAAGATGACTTTCAGAACTGTTGAAACCTGATGGTATTCCGTTTTTGACAGAGCGAACAAGACTAAACTGCTGACAAACATAAACAGCAGGATTCTTGTATCATAGGTAACCATTCCTACTACCGACCAAAGGATAAAGAAAACCATCTTGGATACACCACACAAGCGGTGTATCCACGTGTCTTTCTCGGAAAAGGTAAGTAATTTTCCCATATTTAGCGATTCACCTCCCTGTCATAACGGATAAAGCTTTCAACAAATCCCGTTGCATCTGCAATTTCACAGGCCTCTGCCAGATAATAAAGTGAGGTCACCTTTAGATTAGCTTCCTCCGCTATTCCTGGCATGGTCAGAATCTTAGCAGGACGGTCATCTGCAACAAGAATTCCATCGGATATTACAATGGTTCGCTCAGCATATTCCAGCATCAGGTGCATGTCATGGGTAATCATCAGAATGGTAATTCCAATATCCTGATGAAGCCTTTCTAAAAATTTCATGATTTCTGTATAATGTCTATAGTCCTGACCCGCGGTAGGCTCATCCAATATCAGGATTTCCGGTTCCAATACCAGAATAGAAGCAATTGTTACCCGCTTTTTCTGACCGAAGCTAAGAGCAGATACCGGCCAATTTCTAAATGGGTAAAGACCGCAGATATTTAGTACGTTCTCTACCTTTTCTTTTATTGCCTCTTCTGGGTATCCCCGGGTGCGCAGCCCCAGCGCCACTTCATCATATATCATCGGTTTGGAAATCATCTGATTTGGATTCTGCATCACCAGCCCGATGGTTTCAGCACGTTTGGCAATTGACTGTTCTGCCATATTACTTCCTTTATACGAGATGGTTCCTGAATCAGGACGAAGAAATCCGCAGATAAGCTTTGATAGGGTGCTTTTTCCGGCTCCATTCCTTCCAACGAGACTTACCATCTCCCCCTTATGGATAGAAAATGACACATTGGTAAGTACGTTTTTTTTCTTCTCGTATGCATAGGTAAGATTTTGAATAGTAAGAAGTTCTTGCGTATCCACTGCAGGAGCCGGCTCTGGAATGCTTTGGTACCAGCCAGTGATATTTTCCCGTTGTTTTACGAGAGACATGTTATGTATATCAGAAGGATGGTCCGCTGGCTGGATACTGCCTCCAGAATATTTTACAGCAGTAAGATAGAGAGGCTCTCTTATTCCGTTTTCCTTTAAAACTGACTGACATAAAAGTTCATCTGGCGTGGTATCCGAAAGTATTTTACCGTCTCCGACTACAATGATACGGTCTACCGGCCGGTGAAGGACGTCTTCCAGTCGATGTTCTATGAGGACTATGGTTTTTTTCGTGGTTTGATGGATTTCATCAATTAATTCTATGGCATATTTACCTGTGGCCGGATCCAGATTGGCAAGGGGTTCATCAAACAGGAGGATATCCGCATCGTTGGTCATGATACCGGCAATGGCTACCCTTTGCTTTTGACCGCCGGACAGAGCGGAAGGAGCATGGGATAGAAGTTTGCCCACTCCTACCATATCTGCGTATTTTTTAACAGTAGCTTTCATGGCTGCCTGAGGGATACAGTCATTTTCCATAACAAAAGCAATGTCTTCCCCCACAGTTAAACCGATAAACTGGCTGTCCATATCCTGCATCACCGTTCCAACACTCTGTGAAATTCCAAAAATACCGGCTTTTGCCGGATTATTTCCACCTATAAGAACACTTCCCTGTATTTCACCTTCGAAGGAATTGGGTATCAGGCCGTTTATACAATGGGCAAGAGTTGATTTTCCCGAACCGGAGGGCCCTACAATCAGGACTTTTTCCCCTTCATACAAAGTCAGGTTAATATCCGTCAGAGTGGGGCGCTTCTGTGTCCTATATCTAAATGTAAAATCTTTAAATACAATAATCTCTTTATTCATATTTATACCCCCATTGCATATCTCAGGCTGGCCTGTATACTGCCACAAATAATAAGGACTGAAAGAATTTCAACGTGGCATCCTTCCTTTCATAATTTTCTTTCACACTTCCTCCCGGCTGATATGTAATCTAGTCTTCTCTGTCAAGGCTTGACGACCTTGCTTTAACCCTTGTATAAGCAAGTGCCAGTAAGGTACCGAGAATACCAATGGTAATGCTATTGCCAAGGAAGGCAAAAAATCCCTGGGCAAATACTTTGTTAACAGGTTCTGCATAAATAGCAATATCAAAAACAGGTGCCAGTCCGATCCAGGCAATTGCATTTGCAACTATTTGTGCTGCGTTAAATAAAACAATCTGCTTTCCTGCGAAACCACCTTTTTCAATCTGGTATTTACCGGCCAGGATACCGGCCAAAATACCAAATACGGCATCAGGGAATACCCAGCTCCACCATATACCGCCATATTGGAAGGCATCAGCCAATGCATGGCCAAGGAAGCCTACCGCTCCGCCTACCACCGGTCCATAAATTGCCGCAATAAGAGCAAGCAAGGCTGCCCTTGGCTGGATAGCAGTGTTCGGGATAAAACCCAGGGGGATTGAAACAAGAGACAGTACAATGTAGAGTGCCGTTCCGATTCCGATTGCAACAACTGCGCGGATACTTAATTTCTTCATAAGATATTCCTCCTACCTTAAATATGAAATTTTTATTATATCAATACCTAATAGGTATTAATAGTTTATATAATCCAATCCCTATTTAATATTAAAAGTTCATGTAATCCCTATTTGATATTAAAAGTTCATGTAATCCCTACTTGATATTAATAGTTTATGTAATCCCTATTTGGTATTAATAGTTCATGTAATCCCTATTTAATATTAATAGTTTATTTAGTATCCAATTTTGTATTAATGCTTAATAGAATTTCATACAATTCCTATTAGATTAATATATTATAGTTTTTTCTGTTATGCAAGTATTTTTTCTATTATATATTTCCTTCACCTGTTTCTTTACAGTTACAATTTACTTACCCTGCTTCCTATGTTAAAATACTTCTAATGATGAGTACTTTAGGAGGATAAGGGTATGAAGAAACAGGATTATATCACCTGGGATGAATATTTTATGGGTATTGCGATTTTCTCTGCAGAACGCAGCAAGGATCCCAGTACCAGTGTTGGAGCATGTATCGTGAGTCAGGATAACAAGATTCTTTCTGTAGGTTATAATGGAATGCCCATTGGCTGTTCCGATGATGACTTTCCCTGGGAGAGGGACGGCAACCCCCTTGACACCAAATATTTCTATGTATGTCACGCCGAAATGAATGCCATACTTAATTACACCGGTCCTGATATGAAAGGTGCCAAACTCTATGTAACTCTGTTCCCCTGCAACGAATGCACAAAAGCCATTATCCAGAAGGGAATCAGCGAGCTTATCTACCTCTCGGACAAGTATGCAGATACCGACGCTACGAAAGCTGCAAAACGGATGTTAGATGCTACCGGGACTACCTATCGACAGTATCAGCCAATTAACAGGGATATTACTATCTCTTTATAATTTCTCTTAAGAAATTAATCATTATTCTTAAGTTATTTTTTCTTGCATTCCGGTTTATATTTATGGGATGATAATATAGAAGCCGGATTAAACTTTTGATGATAATTCAGCTTATATAGATACTAACTTTCAAAGAGGATCTCCTATACTATGAACGCCAAGGACAAGCGCCGCAGAAAAAGACACAGACGAAAAATTATAAATATTACTGCTGTTACCAGCCTCTTCATGATTATGGCTGCAATTGTTGTTATCATGATTTTATCGGTACTGAAATACCACAGGGATGCTCCCAACGGTTTCGCCTATTATACCATTGCACCCCCTCCTATTACGGAGATGTACCTTACTCCCAATGATTATTCCAGACCGGAAGAACCAATTAAGAAGGTTAAGGGTATCGTAATCCATTATACTGCTAATCCCGGCACCTCAGCTGAAGCCAATAGAAATTACTTTGAGAATCTTAAGTCCCAGACCAGAATCTCTGCCAGCAGTCACTTTGTAATTGGATTAGACGGCGAAATCGTACAGTGTATTCCTTTAGATGAAATGTCCTTTGCTTCCAATGACAGAAATGTTGATACTATCTCAATAGAATGCTGCCATCCGGATGCTTCGGGAGAATTTAATAAGAAGACTTATGAATCCCTGATTGCCCTTACTGCCTGGTTATGCAGCAAATACAATCTGGAGGAAGAGGATATCCTAAGACATTATGACGTTACCGGGAAACTCTGCCCCTTATATTACGTTGAACATGAAGACAAATGGGAAACCCTGAAAGAGGATGTTTTCGCATATATAAAAGAAAAGGAAGCTTCAGCCGAACTGGACTAAAGCTTCCTTTTTTCTGGTTATTTATTCAACACTGTAGTTAGGGGCCTCTTTGGTAATATGGATATCATGAGGATGACTTTCCTTTAAGGAAGCAGCGGAAATCTTTACAAAGCGTCCGTTCTGCTTTAGGTTCTCAATGGTCTTGGTCCCGCAGTAGCCCATACCGGAACGAAGACCTCCCATTAACTGGAATACTGTATCTTCTACATTTCCTTTATATGCTACCCGGCCTTCCACGCCTTCCGGAACAAGTTTCTTGGCATTACTCTGGAAATATCTGTCTTTGCTGCCGTTTTCCATGGCTGCAATTGAACCCATTCCGCGGTAAACCTTATATTTTCTTCCCTGGAATAATTCAAATTCTCCGGGACTTTCTTCACAGCCTGCAAAAATGCTTCCCATCATACAAAGATTAGCACCGGCTGCAATAGCTTTCGTAATATCTCCGGAGTATTTGATGCCTCCATCGGCGATTATAGGTATATCATATTTCTTAGCTGCTGCATAGGAGTCCATAATAGCTGTAATCTGCGGAACACCTATACCTGCAACAACTCTGGTAGTACATATGGATCCAGGTCCGATACCAACCTTAACGGCACTGACTCCGGCTTTGATCAGGTCTTCCGTCGCTTCTTTGGTCGCAACATTTCCTGCTATGATCTGAAGCTCGGGGTAAGCCTCCCTTACCATACGCACAACTCTTAGTACATTAGCGGAATGTCCATGAGCTGTATCTATAACAATCGCATCTACCTTGGCATTGACCAATGCATCTACTCTCTCTAGAATATTTTCAGTAACACCAACTGCTGCTGCACATAAGAGTCTTCCCTGGGTATCCTTGGCTGATAAAGGATATTTAATCTGCTTCTCGATATCTTTTATGGTAATCAGACCGGATAAGTTACCGTCTTTATCTACAATAGGAAGTTTTTCTTTTCTTGCAGCACCAAGAATTTTCTTTGCTTCTTCAAGTGTAATACCAACAGGTGCTGTAATAAGGCCTTCTGAGGTCATGCTTTCCTTTATTTTCTTGGAAAAGTCTGTCTCAAATTTAAGATCACGGTTCGTAATGATACCAACCAGACGCTTTCCTTCTGTTATAGGAACACCTGATATTCTGTATCTTGCCATTAATTCATTGGCATCTTCTAATGTATGTTCTGGAGACAAATAGAAAGGATCTGTAATAACACCATTCTCGGATCGCTTAACCTTATCAACCTCTTCTGCTTGTCTGGCAACTGACATATTCTTATGGATTACACCGATACCACCCTGTCTTGCCATAGCAATGGCCATTCTGTGTTCTGTTACGGTATCCATACCAGCACTCATCATAGGTATGTTTAATTTGATAGTCTTAGTCAGATAAGTTGAAACATCCACTTCATTGGGTATTACTTCTGAAAAGGCTGGTACCAGTAGGACGTCATCAAAGGTAATGCCTTCACCGATTATAGTTCCCATCTTATTTTTCCTCACTTTCTTTTCTGTTAGCAATAATTATTTTTAGTTAATTTTTAAAAGTATAACGAATTAAATTAGGCTTGTCAACTAGAAAAAATAGTTTTTGTCTTTGGTACAAATACACCAGGACAACAATGTCTTCTCTATGAATACATTCGTCTTTCTATACTGGACAGATTATTTTACTTATATCATTTATAATTCAGGCTTTCAATATTCGCTATTTCCAGTGCCTTTTCTTTCTATCAATAAAACTCAATAAACTGCTTGTCAGGCTTTAGCGCCAGATACCTTACCATGCTTTCCGCTATCTTTTGTCCCGCCTTATTATTCTATTTGACTCTATTCTGATCGAGCTGCCGAATATTGTTTCAAAGTATCCCAGTTTAATCCTTCCGGCTTTAACGCCAAAAACACCATATATAGGATAATTGATGTCATTATTAAAAAAGTACCCGAAAGACCTTGTCATAACTGACACAGTCCCGGGTACATTTCTTAAGCTTACTATATTACCTATATATTTCTGTACTATATATTTGTGTACTAAATTTGTGTACTATATATTTGTTACAAATTTTTTTGTGCACTAATTCTTTTGTGTACTACTTCTTTTGTGTAATTGGTAATTAATTTTCATTGCTTTTAATAAAGAAAAAGCTCAAAGTAAAAGCTTAAATTTATAAGCGAAAACTAATACTGCACAAGTTTTCTGGGATTCTTCATCTTGATGCAATTTAACATTTTCTCATTAGGCTCAAATAAGATCTTTAAGTTCTTCTCGCCCTGACGATAAATGATTACATAAGGGGTAGCTTCCTTATTACCGGAAGAGAAATCCTTCACATCGCATTTAATGTGATTATAGCTATCCAAAGCATGGGAACCCTGAGGAGCCATTACTTCTACCTGTTCAAAATCAATTTTCAGTGCATTCTTTCTCTTGGATTTTCCCATTATCTTATCAAAATCCAACTGTCCGTCACAGAATACATACTCATATTCCAAACTAAGTCTCGGAAAGAAATAAAAAATACCTACAATTACTATAGCTGCTACAAATAACATGATCTGGTTGCTTAATGATATAATGAACAACAGAACAGCTGCAAATATTAATAATATTCTTATAGCATATGTCCCAGCAGTTTCCTTTCTCTTGACTCCTGCCTCTGCATATAACTCGTTCATTTTTATGCCTCCTAACCTTATTTTATGCCTTAACCCTATTATACATTTTGTCATAATTATAATAACCGGCTGCTGACCAATCAGCTTTTTTTCCGAACGGCACGTCTTTAAATTCATTATACTAAAAAAACTCACAAAGGAAAAGCCTTAATAGCAAAATAATTCTAATATCTTTATAAAAAGTTATAAAAAATTCAAGAAAATCAGCAGCTAAAAAAGCTGTTTGAACTCCTTATAAAAAGAAATTCAAACAGCCTTTGTTATTCAAGTATTTATTTAGATATTTATTTACAGGATGAGATAGAAATTACATCATTCCCATTCCGCCGGCACCTGCGGGCATTGCAGGCTCATTGGATTTTATATTAGCAACTACAGATTCTGTAGTTAAAAGAGTTGATGCAACGCTGGTAGCGTTCTGAAGAGCGCTTCTTGTAACCTTGGCAGGATCTAAGATACCAGCAGAAACCATATCTACATAAGCTTCTTTCAGAGCATCAAAGCCAACTCCGGGCTCTTTCTCTTTTACCTTGCTGGTAACAACGGAACCTTCAAGACCTGCGTTGGATACGATGCAGTGAAGAGGAGCTTCCAGTGCTTTCAGGATAATGTTGGCGCCTGTCTTCTCATCTCCTTCTAAAGTAGCTGCTAATGCAGCAACATCTTTGGAAGCATGAATATAAGCGGAACCACCACCTGCTACAATACCTTCTTCAACAGCTGCTCTTGTAGCTGCAAGAGCATCTTCCATACGAAGTTTCTTCTCTTTCATTTCTGTTTCAGTAGCAGCACCAACACGGATAACAGCTACACCACCTGCTAATTTAGCAAGTCTTTCCTGTAATTTCTCTTTATCGAATTCAGAAGTTGTTTCTTCAATCTGAGCTTTGATCTGAGCAATTCTTGCATCGATATTGTTCTTCTGTCCTTCACCATCAACAATAATAGTGTTTTCTTTCTGAACTTTAACGGATTTAGCACGGCCTAACTGATCAAGTGAAGTCTCTTTTAAATCAAGACCTAAATCATCAGAAATTACTGTACCGCCTGTAAGAACAGCGATATCCTGAAGCATTTCTTTTCTTCTGTCGCCATAGCCAGGAGCTTTTACTGCAACAACGCTGAAAGTACCTCTTAATTTGTTAACGATTAAAGTTGTTAATGCTTCGCCTTCGATATCTTCAGCGATGATTAAAAGTCTTGCACCAGACTGAACGATCTGCTCTAATACAGGAAGGATATCCTGAATATTGGAGATTTTCTTGTCTGTGATCAGGATATATGGATTGTCTAAGTTGGCTTCCATTTTGTCCATGTCAGTAGCCATGTAAGCAGAGATATATCCTCTGTCAAACTGCATACCTTCTACCAGGTCAAGCTCTGTCTTCATAGTCTTGGATTCTTCAATTGTGATAACACCGTCATTGGATACTTTCTCCATAGCGTCTGCTACCATTTCACCAACGGAATCATCACCAGCGGAAATAGCTGCAACTCTTGCAATCTGCTCTTTGCCGTTAAGTTTGGAGCTCATTTTTAAGATAGCGTCAACTGCTGTATCAGTAGCTTTCTGCATACCTTTTCTTAAAATAATAGGATTAGCGCCTGCTGCCAGGTTCTTGATTCCTTCGTTGATCATAGCCTGTGCAAGAACAGTAGCTGTAGTAGTACCATCACCTGCAACATCATTGGTCTTTGTTGCAACTTCTTTTACTAACTGAGCTCCCATGTTCTCGAAAGCATCTTCTAACTCAATTTCCTTTGCAATGGTAACACCATCGTTTGTAATTAAAGGAGCACCGTAGGATTTATCAAGTACAACGTTTCTTCCTTTAGGTCCTAATGTAACTTTAACTGTATTAGCTAATAAATTAACGCCACTTTCCAGAGCTGCTCTGGCTTCTGCACCATGTTTAATTTCTTTTGCCATTTTAATAACCTCCTAAATTATTCTTAAATAATCGTAAACTTCCTATCTGTTTAGATACAACCGCACGCAAAACATACCAAAAGTATATTTTGGCACTGTATAATACGAAATCTTTTATAATTAGTCTTCTACAATAGCAACGATATCGTTCTGTTTTACAACGATGTATTCCTGATCCTCTAATTTAACCTCTGTTCCGGAATATTTAGAGAAAATAACCTTGTCTCCAACCTTAACCTGCATTGTTACTTCTTTACCGTCCACAACACCGCCGGGACCTACTGCAATAACTTCCGCCTGCTGAGGTTTTTCTTTTGCCTGACCAGGTAAAACGATACCTGATTTTGTTGTTTCTTCAGCAACAAGCTGCTTTAAAACCACTTTGTCTCCTAAAGGCACTAATTTCATTTTCATTTCCTCCTTATGATATCAATATTTCATTTAAAAAGGCATATTTTGAGTTTTATTAGCACTCACTTCTAATGAGTGCTAACCGATAAACATATATTAGTAAATTTGCATTTATAATGCAACTATACTTTCCGCTCAAAAACAGGTAAAATAGGCAAATATATAAACTTAACTTCCTAATAGTCCCCTTATCTCATTTTTTCTCACTTTTTTATTGTTTTAATCAGCAATTACTACTATTATATAGGAACAATCGTCCCATAGCAATCCTCATTTACACGCTTTAACTATTATTTACCACATATTCAATTTTATTCCTTATACCTTATATACTAAAAAATTTTATATACCATAGTAATGCCCGCTTAACTCATTATCTCGTATAGCATACTGCAAAGCTATCATTTGCCGGCAGACAAGGAAAAGCTTACCAGAATTAAAGTCCACGGTTGACCTCTTAGGCAAATAACAATATAATGGCATTGATTCAACAGGTAATTACTGGGTGAATTTTTTCAATAGGTTGTGTGCCTATGCTCAGTCGGATGGATAAGGGAAGTTAAAAAGCTGAGAAATATATGGCTTGTCCCAGTTGACACTGAAAAACTGGCTGATGGACACAACAGACGAATCCAAAGAAAGGAAGATTAAAAAATGAAACAGATATTCCTGGTTGAAGACGATAAGGCTATTGCTAAAAACCTTACCCTTCTGCTCCGTTCAGAGGGATTTACTGTTACCCACGCCTCTACTCGGAGTGAAGCTATTGGCATGCTTTCAGGAAGTAAATTTGACCTGGCGCTTGTTGATATTTCCTTGCCTGACGGAAATGGTTTTACGGTTTGTACAGAGATCAAGAAAACCTTGAATATTCCCGTTATCTTTCTGACGGCATCAGGTGATGAGGCCAGTGTTGTTACCGGTCTGAACATGGGTGCAGAAGACTATGTTACAAAGCCTTTTCGTCCACGTGAATTAATTGCAAGAATTGAGGCTGCTTTGCGTAAAAGCGGACGTTCTGGTTCGGATTTTCATATAAACAGGCTTCATGTCGATATGGCAACTGGCATTGTAAAAAAAAGCGGCAGCGAGGTTTTTCTTTCAGCTTTAGAATATCGTTTGCTGCTGGTGTTTATAAATAACGCCAAAAGCATTATCACAAGGAGCAGGCTGCTTGATGAGTTGTGGGATGCCGCAGGGGAGTTTGTCAATGACAACACACTCACCGTGTACATCAAACGTTTGCGGGAAAAGATAGAGGATGACCCGGTAAATCCCCAAATCATTTTGACCGTACGCGGGACAGGATATCGGTTAGGTGAAGCATATGCTCAGGAATAGAGAGGTTCGGCAGTTTGTTATTTTGTTCTCCGTGTTGTCCGCTGTTTTTATCATAATTGGATTTACAATCAATATGGCGTCAGGAATCCTTGCTGCTGCTTCTGCCACCGTCTTTGGTACAGCATTTTTCACCTTTACCAAGGCCAGGTACAAAAGCATTGCACAGATTTCTCATCAAATCGATCTTGTACTACATAATGCTGACCATCTGTATATTGGTGAGTCGGACGAGGGTGAGCTATCCATCCTCCATAGCGAGATTACAAAATTGCTGTTGCGCCTTCGAGAGCAGAACCATGCATTGAAAAAAGAAAAAGAACATCTTGCCGAATCACTAGCCGACATAGCCCATCAGCTTCGGACCCCGCTCACATCTGCAAACCTTATTCTGTCCTTGCTTGAGAATAACCCTGATGAAAAGGAGCGGAAAGCATTTATACGTGAAACAGAGGAATTGCTTGTCCGGATGGACTGGCTGCTCACTTCCCTGCTAAAGTTATCCCGCCTGGACGCAGGTATCGTAGTGTTCCAATGCGAACAGGTAGATGTAAACCATCTTGTAAACACTGCTCTTCGCCCGTTACTAATCCCAATGGAGCTTCACAATATTAATTGGAAAACTGACATACCGAAAGGGATAATGATTCTGGGAGATTCCGGTTGGCTTTCAGAAGCTATTCAAAATATTCTTAAAAATTGTATGGAAAGTGTAGGCGATAACGGAAAGCTTGATATTGTTTGTGTAGATAATCCACTATTTACCGAGATTTCCATTCATGATAGCGGTACGGGTTTTGAAAAAAAAGATCTGCCCTGCCTGTTCGACCGGTTTTACCGGGGCAGTAAAACAAATGCTACAGGATATGGGATTGGACTCGCTCTCAGCAAGATGATTATAACGAGACAGGGCGGAACGATTACCGCAAAAAATCATCCTCAGGGTGGCGCGGTATTTGTCATTCGTTATCCAAAGTGACGATTCTCTCACCGGATTGTCACCGGATTGTAAGCTTAAGGGTCTATTATATGAGTTAAATATAGGAAAGGAGACTCACATAATGGAGTTTTTAAAAATTGAGAATCTATGCAAGGTCTACGGCAAGGTTGAAAACCAGGTTACTGCCCTTGACAATGTTTCGCTTACCATCGAAAAGGGGGATTTTACCGCAATCATCGGTTCCTCTGGGTCAGGCAAGTCCACACTGCTTCATAGTATCGGCGGCGTTGACGTGCCCACAAGCGGAAAGGTGTATTTGGAGGGGCAGGATGTATATAGTCAAAGCAATGAAAAGCTAGCCATTTTCCGCAGGAGGCAGGTCGGACTGATTTACCAGTTCCACAACCTCATACCCACTTTAAATGTAGTGGAAAATATCACCTTGCCTATTCTGATGGACAAACGCAAGGTCAACACAGAGCGGCTAAATGACCTGCTTGAAATGCTTGGCCTGCAAGACCGCAAAACCCATTTACCCAATCAGCTTTCAGGCGGTCAGCAACAGCGTGTTGCTATCGGGCGGGCTTTGATGAACGCTCCGGCGGTCATGCTTGCTGATGAACCAACAGGCAGCCTGGACAGCCGTAACGGACAGGAAATCATCAAGCTGCTGAAGGAAAGCAATAAAAAATATGGGCAGACCCTGCTTCTGGTTACCCACGACGAAAACATCGCCCTGCAGGCAAACCGCATTATTACAATTGCTGATGGAAAAGTGGTGCGGGATGAGAGGCAGGTGGCACGCTAATGAACATCTTTCATAAAGTTGCCCTGCAAGGACTTAAAAAGAGCCGTACCAGAACACTCGTAACAATCGTCGGAGTTGTTCTTTCAACCCTTATGATTACCGCAGTCGCTACCTTCGCGGTGTCCCTGCAAAACTATATGTTAAGGGGTGCTGTTGCCAAATATGGCAATTGGCATATTGAAATCCCGGATACCGATTCTTCCTTTCTGCTAAAACAGGAAGAGGACAACCGGATAGCAAATGCTATTGCGCTGCAGAACATCGGTTATGCTACCTTGGAGGGTGGAAATAATCCCGACAAGCCATATCTTTTTATCAGTGGGTGGAGCAAGCAGGCCCTGGATACGTTGCCTATCAAGCTGCTTTCCGGCAGACTTCCGAAAGACAGCAGCGAGGTCGTGATACCAGCACATATTGCCTCAAACGGTGGTGTGAAAATTTCGTTGGGAGACACCCTTACCCTCCCCGTTGGCAGCCGAATGAAAGGCGATCAGAAGCTCAGTCAGCATGATTCCTATTCCCACAGAGATGAAATACTTGTAACTGCGTCAGAGAGAACCTATACGGTTGTCGGCATCTGCCAACGACCGGCAATCGAGGAGTATAATGCTCCCGGCTACACCTTAATAACAACAGAGGATAAAGGCGCCTCGGACAGCCTTGCAGTTTTTGTCACACTAAAGAATCCCTATCAGGTTCATTCTTACACAAATAGCATATCCGATAATTACAGTTACGTTCTAAACGATAATGTACTGCGTTTCATGGGACTTTCCGGGGAAAAGATAATAACAACCCTCCTGTACGCCATTGGAGGTATTCTGATTTTCCTGGTTATGCTCGGCTCGGTGTTCCTGATTTATAATTCTTTCAACATCTCACTGAATGAACGCACACACCAGTTTGGAATACTTATGTCGGTAGGTGCCACAGAAAAACAGCTGCGCAATTCCGTGCTGTTTGAGGGGCTTTGCATTGGTTTAATTGGCATTCCCATCGGTATTTTAGTTGGCATACCAAGTATCAGGCTGGTACTTACTCTTGTGGCAAAGAATTTTGCAAATGTTATGTATAGCAATGTACCGTTGACCCTGGTGGTATCTGTTCCTGCTCTTATTGCGGCTGCAGTTATCAGTATGATCACCATTCTGATTTCAGCCTATATTCCGGCAAAAAAAGCTGCCGGTACCCCAGTGATGGTGTGTATCCGCAAGACAAATGAGGTCAAGGTGGATGCTCAAGCAATAAGAACATCAAAGTTAACGGAACGCCTTTATGGTTTGGAAGAAATACTTGCGCTTAAGAACTTTAAGAGGAACAAGCGGCGTTATCGCAGTATTGTCCTTTCACTTACCTTAAGTGTCGTGTTGTTTGTGTCGGCAAATTCCTTTGGAACCTATCTGAATCAGATTGCGGAGAGTTCCTCTGTGGTAGTTGAGGAATATGATATCTGTTTCTATACACAGGACATGGAGGAAAGGGATCTGTTCCAGCTTTATGACAAGCTGAAAACTGCCGACGGGGTTACCGAAAGCACTTATCAGGCACTCTCGTCCTATTCCTGTGTGCTCAATGCAAATGATCTGTCAAGCCATTTTATCGAAGAGTACGGTGAACTTATCGGTTATGATGGGGCAAGTGAAACGGTGGAAGTACAATTAGATGTTCAGTTTGTTGAGGATAGCGTCTATCAGAACTTGCTAAAAGGACTCGGTCTGTCCTCAGAGGAATATACCGGGCAGGATAAAAAAATGGTCATGGCTGGAATACTGCCCGGGAGTTGGTATACCCAGGAACAGCCTATGGAATTTTCGATTCCTTCAAAAAATGGAGGTCAGACGAAAACGGTATCTGCAACCTTTATAAAGGACTACCCGGATCTGTTGCCTGCACAGCCGGGTGAGTGGCCCGGATACTCGCTTATGGTGATTGCTCCTTACGAGGTAAAACCCCAGTTTGATGCATTAGGTGCGACTATAAGGCCTACAAAGCTTGGCATGACCTTCAAATCAAATAATCCGGGACAGTCTACAGCGGCCATGAAAACCATGATTGATGGAGTCAGCCTTGCTGCTGGCTATAATCTCTACAATGTCTATGAGATACTTGAACAAAACCGTAATATAACTTTCATTGTAAATCTTTTCTCGGTTGTTTTTATTGCGATGATTTCGTTAATTGCAGTTGCCAATGTCTTTAACACGATTTCCACGAATATTAAGCTGCGCAGGCAGGAATTTGCCATGCTCCGTTCTGTGGGGATGTCTGACCGGGATTTTAATAAAATGATGCGCTTTGAATGTACTCTTTACGGAGCGCGGACGATGCTTTGGGGGCTGCCTCTCTCAGGTATCCTTTCCTTTCTAATTTATAAGGGTATGGTTATCGGCGGCGGAAATGTTGGTTTTGTGTTCCCTTGGGCCAGTATGGCAATCAGCTTGTGCGGTGTACTCTTTCTTGTTTTTATTACAATGCTGTATGCCATAAACAAAATAAAGAAAGAAAATATTATTGACGCGCTGCGGGATGATATGACTTGACTCTAAACCAATATCATATGCCTCGAGTAAACCAGCTTGTACAATCTCTTTCCACATGCTATACTCTTAGTAAGTATTTTAACCATCACGGTTTCATGCAATAAATCCGCAACTTAACATTGAAAGGAGTACAAAAGCATATAAATGAAAGAAAAATTATACACCATACCGGTTAACGATGCCTTTGACAGTGAATGTGAATGTCCCGTCTGCTTTATGCGAAAAACCCTGGAAGATAATGCAGTTGAATTTACTATGGGCCCAAGTTATATGGAGGACGATGTAAGAGCTGAAACGGATAAAATCGGCTTCTGTAATTATCACCTTAGCAAGATGTATGAGAATCAGAATCGTCTGGGTCTTGCGCTTATGCTAAAGACTCATATGGATAAAACAATAAAGGATCTGGAGCAGATATCTCTTAAAAAAGTAAAGGGACCCGGGTTATTCAAAAAGAATACGGAAGCCTCTCCCGTAAAAGAATACACAGATAATTTGAAAAACTCCTGCTATATCTGCAATAAAGTCGCGAATACCTTTAAACTATATATAACCACCTTATTTTCTTTATATAACAGCGAGGAAGCTTTCCGCCAGAAATTCAAAACTTCAAAGGGTTTTTGTAACACTCATTTCGGCCTGCTCCATGAGGTAGCTCCTAATCATTTAAGCGGAGATAAGTTAGAAAACTTTTTGAAAGAATTAAATCAGGTCTATTTAGAGAATATGAAACGAGTACGAGATGACCTGGAATGGTTTATTGATAAATTTGATTACCGTTATGTCAATGAGCCCTGGAAGAATTCAAAAGATGCGCTGCCAAGATCCATGACCAAAACCAATAGTACGCTATAAGGTACAAAACAGACCGGCGGCGGGATATCCAGCTATAAGTAATAGCTTAAGATATCCTGTCGCCGGTCTGTTCTGTCAGTCTATATATTTGAATAAACCACTGTAAACTTCGTAATTTTTTCCTTATTCGGGGGGCAAATTACCTTATTTTTTAACCTCTTTACATCTGAATCGGTTATTTAATGAAGAAACTTGATTTGATAAATGAATTAAAATTCATTTATGCATTCTCTTCATCCAGTTTGAGCATATCTTTTAATTCTCTTGCCTTGGACTTAATACGCTCATTGGCATCTCTGGAAATAAGAACTCTTGAAATCCATCTGCTGGATTCCTCCAGTCTGCCGCTTCTTCTTGCAAGGTCAGCAATCAGATACATCATGGTATTCTCATCCATACCGCATAAGGGGAAGGATTCCTTTGAGAAAGCTTCCATAAATCCATCACAGGCATTTTTGATAAATTCAAACTCTTCATCATGAAGATTCTTGATTTCTTTCCTGATTGCCTCTGTCTGTTCCTGTTCAGCTAAAGATTCTGCCTTCCCTCTGAGCAGCCAGGCTGTCTTTAAACAGGTATAAGCTCTTTCGCTGATTTTTCCTTTTTTTACAATGGTATTTACCAAAGCAAGCTTATGCCTTGAAATTGCTTCATCATAAGAAAGCACTTCGCCTTCTGCTGCCAGGCCTTTAAAGGATGCTGATATATTTTCTTTAATCAGCTTCGCCTGGGGTGAGGTCATATAGTTATAGAACCTGTTCAGTGCAGCATAACCGCAATGAGGGCATGCAATAACGTCATATTTAAGAGAATCCATATGCTGGTATTTGGGACGTAAGTCCGTATCAGCGGAGATTAACTTAACCTTACCGGTTTTTACTGTTTTGGTTTTGAAGCTTTTATCACAAACAGGGCAATTAAAGGATTTCTCAAAGATAAAATCAGATTCCACTACCTGAACCTTCTCTTCGCCGCCACCCTGCTCTGCCTTTTTTGCTTTTTCATCTGTTGCGTATACATCCAGTCCGGACATTTTACCCAGACCAAATTCCTCTAATCCTGAAAATATGTTAGCCATACTACTCTCCTCCTTTACTCAGGCTTGTATGAACTCTTTAATGACACAATTCTGTTAAATACCAGATTTTCTTCTGTCGAATCTTTTGAGTCCACACAAAAATATCCGTTTCTTAAAAACTGGAAACTGTCATAAGCTTGTGCCCCTTTTACACTTTGCTCAATACGGCAGTCTCTTAATACTGTAATAGAGTTGGGGTTTAAATTAAGACTTCCGTCTTCATTATATACCCCTTTCTCTTCATCGACAATATTTTCATATAACCTTACCTCAGCTTTTACAGAAGTTGTTGCCTCCACCCATTGGATGGTCCCCTTAACTTTTCTGCCGCTGAAACCGGACCCGCTTCTGGTCTCCGGGTCGTAGGTTGCATGAACTTCCGTTACAACTCCATTTTCATCTGTTACATAATCTGTACAGGTAACAAAATAAGCATTCATAAGCCTTACTTCATTGCCTGGGAACAAACGAAAATATTTCTTCGGAGGTTCTATCTTAAAATCTTCTCTGTCTATATAAAGCTCTCTGCTAAAAGGAACCATTCTCGTACCCATTTCTTCATTTTCCTGATTATTGGATACTTCCATCTGTTCCACCTGGTCTTCGGGATAGTTTGTGATAATTAACTTCACAGGGTCCAGAGCAGCCATAACTCGAGGTTTTTTAAGCTTTAAATCTTCTCTGATACAATACTCTAACATGGAATAGTCAACTGAGCTCTGGCTCTTAGATACACCGCAAAGCTCCATGAACATCTTAAAGGATTCCGGCGTAAAGCCTCTTCTTCTTAAGGCACTGATGGATACCAGTCTTGGATCATCCCAGCCATCAACGATTCCGTCTTCTACCAGCTTCTTTATGTATCTCTTTCCGGTGATAACATTGGTAAGATACATTTTTGCAAATTCTATCTGTTTTGGAGGATTCTTATATTCCAGTTCAGTAACCACCCAGTCATATAATGGTCTGTGATCTTCAAATTCCAGAGTACAGATTGAATGGGTAACGCCTTCTATAGCATCTTCAATGGGGTGTGCGAAATCATACATAGGATAGATACACCATTTATCCCCTGTGTTATGATGAGTCATTCTGGCAATACGGTATATAATCGGATCTCTCATATTAATATTGGGAGAAGCCATATCTATTTTCGCCCTGAGGACTTTGGAGCCATCTTCATATTTGCCGTCTTTCATCTCTTCAAACAGCTTCATATTCTCTTCAATGGTTCTGTCCCTGTAAGGACTTACCTTGCCCGGTTCGGTTAAGGTTCCTCTGTATTCTCTCATTTCTTCTGCTGTCAGATCACAGACAAAAGCTTTTCCCTTTTTAATCAGCTTAACTGCACCTTCATACATCTGTTCAAAGTAATCCGATGCAAAGAATAATCTGTCTTCATAATCTCCGCCAATCCATTTAACGTCTGCTATAATAGACTCTACGAATTCTGTTTTTTCCTTGGTGGGATTGGTATCATCAAAGCGCAGATTGAATTTTCCGCCATATTTCATTGCCAAACCGTAGTTCAGCAAAATGGACTTGGCATGTCCAATATGCAGGTACCCGTTAGGTTCAGGAGGAAAACGTGTTACTATATTGGTACAGCGTCCCTCTTTGATGTCTTTTTCGATAATCTGCTCAATAAAATTCTTTGAGACAGTCTCACTTTCAGCCGGATTCATCTCACCGTTTGTTTCTGTGGTTTTGATGTCTAACTCCTTATCCATGGCTGTGTTCCTCCTTTTATCTGGTAAAGTAATAGCTAGTTTATAATAACATAACCAGCTTAATTAGTCAAAGAAGTGACCTTAAGTATTTCTGCCAGAGCAGTCATAAGTGTCTCCATCTCCCGGTCAGTTCCTATGGTAATTCTTAAATAGTTATTAATCCTGGGTTTATTAAAATAACGAACATATATATTCTTTTCCCTCAGTGCCAGAAATATTTTCTCGGCAGGTATTTCTTTATGAGAAGCAAATATAAAATTCGTCCTGGAATCTGGCATGGAAAATCCAAGCTTTATTAATTCCTCCTTCACCCAGGCTCTGGTATTGATTATTTTATCCAGCATTTCCTTGTGATAAGCCTGGTCCTTTATGGCTTCTGCTCCGTACAAAAGAGAGGGCAGATTCATTGTATAGGAATTGTAGGAATATTTCACATCATTCATGGCTTTAATCAGGGCAGGTGCTCCAAAGGCATAACCGATTCGTATACCGGCCATGGAATAGGACTTGGAAAAGGTCTGTACCACCAGCAGGTTTTCAAATTCCTCCAGCAGCGACAGAGCACTGACTCCGCCAAAATCAATATAAGCCTCATCTACTATAACAACGGTTTCTCTGTTGTTTAATAGGATATCCCTTATTCCCTCTAATTCCATACACAGAGAAGTAGGTGCATTAGGATTGGCTATAACAATCCCACCATTCTTCCTGTAATAATCTTCTTTACGAACTGAGAAGTCTTCCTGCAAAGGCAGCGTGACATAGGGAATCCGGTATAAACCTGCCCATACCTCATAAAAAGAATAGGTGATATCCGGAAAAAGAATGGGTTCCTCCGCGTTAAAAAAAGTAAGGAAAGCCGTTCCCAATACATCATCGGAGCCAACTCCTACAAAAATCTGCTCCTTATTTACTCCATAGGCTGCACTTAAGGCTTCCGTCAGTTCACTGGAGGTAGGATCCGGATAAAGCCTTAACTTATCCATATCTAATTCCTCCATTGCTTTCTTAACCTTAGGTGAAGGCGGATAGGGATTTTCATTGGTGTTTAATTTAATCATTCCTGGTACACTAGGCTGTTCTCCCGGAACATAGGGCACAACCTTTCTGAAATACTGTTCCCACTGGTTCATAGGTGACCTCTCTCTTTCACTGGGTATGCTGTCGGATCATTATACAAGGTATTTTACAGGTTATATTCATCGTAAAGCTTCTGAAAGCCCGGCAGGGCTCCTTCAATGCTGCTCTTTCCCACACAGTAAGCAATGCGGCAATATCCCGGGCAGCCAAAGGCAGAGCCGGGTACTACAAGAATGTTATATTTCTTTGCCCTCTCACAAAAAGCTTTATCATCCTCTTCTAAAGTCTTAACGAACAGATAAAAGGCTCCCTGAGGTTTGACACAGGAATATCCATATTCTATGAGACTATTGTAGAGAAGCTCCCTGTTCTCATTGTATACTGAAACATCTACTTCTGAATCCAGGCATTTTGCAACCACTCTCTGAATAAGAGAAGGCGCATTAACAAACCCAAGTATTCTGTTGGCAACATTAGCTGCTGCGAATATATCTTCGTAATCATCTGCTTCCTTTGGTATTACAAGATATCCGATACGCTCTCCCGGAAGAGACAGTGATTTACTGTAAGAATAACCTACAATCGTATTCCTGTAGTATTTCGTAATATATGGTACTTCTACCTCTCCATAAACAAGCTCCCTGTAAGGCTCATCAGAGATCAGGTAAATAGAGGTTTTTAATTCTTCCTGCTTCTTTTCCAATACTTTTGCAAGTTCCTTAATGGTTTCCTCGGAGTATACTACACCTGTAGGATTATTGGGAGTATTAACAATAACAGCTTTTGTCTTTGCTGTAATCTTTTCTTCCAATTCTTTTAAATTGGGCATGAAGGTCTGTGTATCGGGGCTGATTACTACCAGCTTTGCATCATAATTATCGGCATAATTTCTATACTCTCCGAAGAAAGGAGCAAAGGTTATTATTTCTTCACCGGGATTTATTAACGTCTTTAATATTACATTCAATCCGCCTGCAGCACCAACGGTCATTAAGATGTTCCCTGCATGAAATGAGGTACCATGGTGTTTATTTAAGAAGTCTGCAATCTGCTCCCTTACGTCTTCATACCCGGAATTGTTCATATATCCGTGCACCATGTTGGTATCTTCATGGGTTATAATGTCTATTACTGCCTCCCGTACGGAAGCAGGGGGTACCACACTGGGGTTTCCAAGGCTGAAATCAAATACATTCTCTTTTCCGTGAATTGCTGCCAGTCTTTTTCCTTCTTCGAACATTGCTCTGGTAATCGAGCTGTTCTTTACCATAACACTCATTTTTTCAGAAATCATAGATAACCTCTTTCCTTTTTATGTGTCTCATTGTATTTTTATCAGTATAGCATACTGATATTCTTGAATACAAGACATGCCATCGAACTATTTTTTTATGACCTCGAATAATTAATTGTTTACTCGAACTATTGTTTATGTATTCTGACTATTATTTTATGAAGTAAATATATATTCACGAAAAAAGGCTGTTGCATTATAAACAATGATGCTGCAAGAAGCCCCCTGACTTTCCCCACTGCGGCTGAAATACATATACCCAATTTCGTGTGCTATAATCTACAAAACTTGTTTGCGTTTAGTACACAAAATCTGCAATATGTCTTTCAGGCAGTACATTAAAGGAAATCCAAGGAGCTTCTTGCAGCTTTACATTCGTTTTGCAACAGCCCCTGACATGCTTAATTAAAACGTATATCCAGATAATCTCTGACGATCTTAACGCACTTATCAAAACCCAGCTGCTTGCTGTTCAGGCACAAGTCGTAATTCTTTGCAGCTTCCCAGTCTCTGCCGGTATAATAGCGGTAGTATGCAGCACGGCGTTTGTCTGTCTCAATTATTTTCTTTTCCAGTTCTTTGGCGGGTAAACTAAACATTCCTTCCAGTCTTGCTACACAGTCCTCCAAAGAAGCATGTATAAAGACTTTAACTACATTGTCCATATCCTTTAGGATATAATCCGCACATCTTCCTACAATAACACAGGACTCTTCTTCTGCCAGACGTTTGATAACCTTTGCCTGGTAACTGAACAAATTATCATTGGAGACAAAATCTTCCCTGTCCGGCTGAATCAGCTCGCCTTTATATTCCCTTCTGGCTATACGGTATAACAGGCTTTGCTTCAACTGCTCATCAGCTCTGCCGAACAGTTCCTCGTTAATACCGCTTTCGTCCGAAGCAAGGCGCATCAGCTCCCGGTCATAATAATGGATTCCCAGCTCTTCGGCAAGCATCTTTCCCATTGTTCTGCCGCCGCTGCCGTAACCCCTGGCAATGGTAATTACATAATTTTTCATATTGCCCTCTTTTCTGAATATTCAATCCTCAACAGAATATCATTGATCTACCAACTTCTGTCAGTGTACCTAGTGTATTACTCACCCAGGTAAGCTTTTTTAACAGAATCATCATTAAGCAGATCACTTGCCTTACCTTCCAGTACAATTTTACCGGTCTCTAAAACATATGCTCTGGAAGCGATGGATAATGCTTTTTTTGCATTCTGTTCTACTAAAAGAACGGTCGTACCGCTTTCACTTATTTCCTTTATTATATCAAAAATCTCAGAAACAAACAAGGGAGATAATCCCATGGAGGGCTCATCCATTAATATGATTTTAGGCTGGGACATAAGGGCGCGCCCCATTGCTAACATCTGCTGTTCACCACCGCTTAGGGTTCCGGCTATCTGATTTTTTCGTTCCTTCAATCTGGGAAATCTGTTGTAGACCTTGTTTAAAGTATTTTCTATTTCCGTTTTGTCTTTTCTGGTATAAGCACCAAGCTTCAGATTCTCATATACTGTCAGTTCTGCAAACACTCTTCTGCCTTCCGGTACATGAGCCATTCCCATGGTTACTATTTTATGGGCAGGTATCTTTGTAAGATCTTTGCCTTCATACAGTACACGTCCTGATTTCGTGCCAAGCAGTCCTGTAATGGAATGAAGTATCGTAGTCTTACCTGCACCGTTGGCTCCGATCAATGCGATAACTTCTCCTTCATTTACTTCAAAGGATACTCCCTTTAATGCCTGAATAACGCCATAATATACATTCAGGTCTTCTATTTTTAACATTGCCATTGTACCCCTCCTTTATTCTCCCAGATATGCGGTAATAACCTCGGGATCATTTAAAACTTCCTCAGGAGTACCGGATGCAAGTTCCGTGCCGAAATTAAGTACCAGTATCTTCTCACAGATACCTGTTACCAGCTTCATATCATGTTCAATTAATAAGATCGTAATGCCATATTGTTTTCTGACCAGCTGTATGGTATCCATTAACTCAGCGGTTTCATTGGGATTCATACCTGCTGCAGGTTCATCTAATAAGAGAAGCTTAGGATTCGTGGCAAGTCCTCTGGCAATTTCTAATTTTCTCTGTTTACCGTAAGGAAGATTTCCTGCAAGATAATCTGCCTCGTTGTCCAGATCAAATACTTTCAGGATTTCAAGTGCCTTCTCATCCATCTCTCTTTCTTTTTTGAAATAAGACCCCAGATGAAGAAAACTCTCTGCCAGGGAGTAGGTATATCTGTTATGAAGAGCAGTCTTAACGTTATCAAGGACAGTCATCTTCTTAAATAAGCGAATATTCTGAAATGTTCTGGCAATACCGGACTTACAGATTTCAGACGGGGATTTCCCCACCATATCTGTACCGTCTAATTTAATAGTGCCATCCGTAGGTTTATATACCCCCGTCAATAAATTAAAGATCGTTGTTTTACCGGCTCCGTTGGGTCCGATAAGGCCATAAAGCTGTCCCTTTTCGATGGAAAGGTTTACACTGTCCACCGCCCTTAGTCCTCCAAAGGAGATACCTAAATTATTTACTTCCAATAAACTCATAATTTTTCTCTCCTTTCTATTTGATTCTTGCCTTTAAGGTTGGAAATTTAGGCAGTTTAGGCAGCTTACCGCTGTCCTCCAGCTTCTGACGGATTTCAGAAGAATTAAAGAGCATGATGATAATTAGTGCTAATGCGTAAAGCAACATTCTGTATTCACTGGCATCTCTTAAGAACTCAGGAAGCAGAGTAAGGATAATGGCTGAAATAACAGAACCTCTTATGCTGCCCATACCTCCAAGTACTACGATAACCAAAATCTCTATGGATTTATTGTAATCAAAATTTGTAGGCTTTAATACACTTAAGTTATGTCCGAAAAGAACCCCTGCAACTCCTGCAAAGAAAGCAGCTATTACAAAAGCCATGATCTTATAATTACTTACCTTAATACCAATTGATTCCGCAGCTATGGAATTATCCCTGATGGAGCTGATAACTCTGCCGTAACGGGATTTTACCAGATTCGCCAGCACAATCAGAGTAATGATTACCAGTGCATACACCCATTTATAATTTGTATATCTTGGTATACCGCTTAAGCCTCTGGCTCCTCCGGTAAATCCAAGGAAGTTGATTACAGAACGAACAATCTCACCAAAAGCAAGGGTTACAATGGCAAGATAATCTCCGCGGAGCCTGAGCACCGGGATACCAATTACTACACCAAGTAAAGCTGCCATGATACCACCGATAATAATACCAATAATGAAAGCCAGGGGACCCGGAAGTCCGGTATGATCCTGTGCAAAAATTGTAAAAAGAGAGCCGGAATAAGCACCGATTGCCATAAAGCCGGCATGTCCCAAAGACAACTCTCCTAAAAATCCAGTTGTAATATTTAAGGATACTGCTAATATTATGTTGATTCCTACGGGTACTAAAAGGGATTTAAAATGCCTGGTAGCAAAATCCCCTTCCATGACCAGCATAAGCAATATATAAATAATAACTATCACTGCCAGTTTTATCAGGTTCTTTCCGTTAAGGATGCTTCCTGTTTTTTTCGCGATATCTTTCCCCATATGCCACCTACACTTTCTCTATACGGTTCTTGCCAAGAAGACCGGAGGGTTTAACCAGCAGAACGATTACCAATACACCAAATACGATTGCATCAGCCAATTGTGTTGATATATACGCTTTGGAAACACTCTCGATTACACCTAAAAGGAGTCCTCCAAGCATTGCACCTGGTACACTTCCAATACCTCCAAGTACAGCAGCTACGAAAGCCTTAATACCAGGCAAAGCACCCAGAGTCGGTTCAACAGACTGGAACTGGCAAATAAATATAATACCTGCCACTGCAGCAAGTGCAGATCCAATAGCGAAAGTCATTGATATGGTACGATTAACATTAATTCCCATTAATTGAGCTGCTGCTTTATCCTCAGAAACTGCCCTCATGGCACTGCCTGCTTTTGTTTTATTGATAAACAAGGTTAGGGCTGCCATACAAATAAAGGTAACCACTAATGTCACCAAAGTTATTCCAGGTATGGTTATACCTGCTATTTTAACTGCCTTCAGGTTAATGATAGATTTAAATGTTATTGGATTAGCCGTAAATATTAGCTGGGCTAAATTTTGTAGTAAGTAACTTACACCAATTGCTGTTATAAGAACTGCTAATGGCGGTGCTTTTCTTAGCGGTTTATAAGCAACCTTTTCTATCACAACACCTATAATTGCACATACTAAAATCGTAAATATAACAGCAGGTACCACTGGCATCTTGAGCCTTGCAATAAAAACATACAAACTATATGCACCAACCATGATAATATCACCATGGGCAAAGTTAATCATTTTCGCTATACCGTATACCATTGTATAGCCCAAGGCAATTAAGGCATAGATGCTCCCCGACCTTAAGCCGTTTATTAATTGTTCAATAATACTTTCCATATCGACCTCTTTCCTGAATATCCAATCCCGCTTGAACATTCCTTCTTCATAAGCTTATTCGCTTGGCCCGGAAGCCTTCTCCCCCAGCTCTTCCGAATAAAGCGAATAGTCTTAAGTTCACCTGATTAAAAGAAAGAATTTGGACCAAAGACAGTTTCCTGTCTTCCGTCCAAAATTCTTTGATTTACAGCTCTGTAAAAAATATTACTCTACTGTTTTAGCAGTATATTCTCCGCCTTTGATTTCTACGAATTTAGCACCTTTATTTGGTTCACCGTCAGCATTAAAGGTAACGGTTCCGGTAAGTCCCTTTACTTCAATCTCAGTCATAGCCTTGATTAAATCAGCACTGCTGGTTTTCCCGGCTTTTTCAATTGCTGCTTTGATTACATATACGGTATCATAACCATCTGCTGCGAACTGGTCAGGTGTTGCATTGTATTTTTCTTTGTATTTTCCAACAAAAGCCTGTACAGCGGAATCTGAGTCTGTTGCAAGGAAAGGACTTAAGAATACAGCACCTTCCAATACCTTTGTATCTACTACCTTATCGATTACACCATCCCAGCCGTCAGAACCGATAAAAGGAATTGCGATTCCAAGCTCAGAAGCCTGGGTTGTTATATAAGCTGCATCCTGATAATATACAGGAGCAAACACGATCTGTGCATCGGTTCCTTTGATTGATGTAAGCTGTGTATTAAAATCTACCGCATCGGTTACGAAAGCTTCTTTTGCTACGATTTCACCGCCCAGAGCTTTTACTTCACTTTCGAAAGCATCTGCTACACCGGTACTGTAGTCATCCGCATTGTTATAGATAATTGCTACCTTTTTATAACCTAAGGTCTCAACTGCATACTTTGCCATTGTCTGTCCCTGAAGAGGATCGGTAAAGCAAAGACGGAAAGCGTTGGGATTCTTGGTCAAGTCTGCTGCTGAACCGGAAGGAGTAATCTGCAGGATTCCATCTGCACTGGTCTGATCAGAAATTGCAAGACCTGCACCACTGGTTACGGTTCCAAGTAAAGCCTGGATACCTTTATCCATTAAGGTGTTATAAGCTGCCATAGCAGTATCGCCATCAGCCTCATCATCTTCAAACTGAAGAACTAATTTCAGTGTCTGGTCCCCAGCCTTAACACCGCCTGCATCATTGATTTCCTGAATGGCAATTTCAGCGCCCTGTTTTACAGAGATACCATAGGAAGCTGCTGCTCCTGTTAAAGGTCCTAAACCACCGATTAAAAATGTACCGTCTCCGGAAGCTGTATCGCTACCGTCAGATCCTGTACTGTTATTCTTTGTACCGCAGGCTGCTAATGAAGCAACTGCCAAAGTACCTAATAAGCCAAGGCTTACAACTCTCTTTAATAATTTTCTCATAAGTCTCCTCCATCATATTAATATATCTTATACAGCTACAACTTAACCATTGGCATATTAATGCATTAAAGTACTAATGTAAAAACAAAAGCTTATGGTGTATTATAAGCTGCTAAGTAATATATATAGTATATTGAAAAAAGGCGTTCAAAATACAAATACCTTGAACGCCTTTGTTCTGTTTTATCTTACTATTGTCATTTTCATTTGTCAACAAAAAATTGATTAATCGATTCATTCAAATAATCAATCAAGTACCAGGCTGCATAAGTACACTCATTATACTTAGCCGATATTTGTGATTATGCCGTATGAAAATGTATCAGTTCAAAAATTCTCATAGCTTGCCAGCTCACCGCCGCACTTATCGCAGAAATCAAGACCTGCAAGAGTAATCCCTCCGCAATCAGGACATATCATTTTCTCAGGTAATATCTCCTTCTCAACAATCTCGTACTCCATGGGTTCCGTACTTGACTCCGTACTGCTTTCTGATTCTTCCAGATTTTCTTTTTTTATCGTTTCCTTTACAATGGTAGGAACTGTAGTATGAACGGTTTTATTTGGCTTAGCCGCATTAACCAAACCCATAATTTTCTTCAGGATCACTTCCGGTTACCCCCTAAATAATATGGTCTTCTTCTCTATATTTATTCATCAGCCTTTTGAATATCTCTCCGTTGGTAGGCGGTGTATAGGTTATTGCATTGGCACCTGCCTCAATGGTTTTTAAGATACTTTCTTCTGTAGGCCCACCAGTTGCAATAATGGGTATTCTGGGGAATTCCTCCCTGATCTGTCGAACGATATCATTGGTCCTGCCGGCACCGGATACATTTAAGATATCCGCACCTGCTTCAACTCTGGCACGAATATCCGTTTTCTCAGACACTACGGTAATTACAATGGGAATATCAATTTTCTCCTTTAAATAAAGAATGGTTTCATTGGGTGTAGGCGCATTTAATACAACTCCTACCGCACCTTGAAATTCCGCATCTTCTGCCAGATTAAGTACCCTGGGACCTTTGGTGGTACCACCTCCGACGCCGCAGAATACCGGGACATCCGAGCAGTTTATAATAGAATGGGTGATGATCGGTTGTGGTGTAAATGGATAGACTGCAATAACCGCATTGGCATTACAGTTTCGTATTATAGCTACATCTGTAGTAAATACAAGGGATTTAATTAGTTTTCCAAAGATGCGGATCCCACTTGCATGATCGATTGCTTTGGGCACACGAATCATATGTTTGCGTAAAACACCATCAATTTCCGGCAGAAATTTCTCCTCCATGTCTTTTTCCGCAGGCCTTGTATTCACTCCTTACACCCGCGGAATACACCTCTCTCCCTTTTGTTATTTTATTTATCGCAAGTACTTTTATACGGATTCTTCCAGCAGCATATTGTTATAACTGCTTCCCCTCATCTCAATCTGGGGAACTCCCTTTTTCTCAATGTAATCTCTGGTAATGGTTACTTTTCCAATGTTGATGTCTTTTGGTATTTCATACATTATATCAAGCATGAATTCTTCAATGATAGCACGCAAAGCTCTGGCTCCGGTCTTCTTCTCCATGGCTTTTTCTGCAATAGCTTCCATTGCGCTTCTGTCAAATTCCAGACGTACCTCATCTAAAGCAAGAAGTTTCTGGTATTGTTTTAAAATAGCATTTCTTGGCTCCATTAAGATCTTGATAAGCATGTCCTTTGTTAAGCCTTCCAGAGAGTATATAATCGGAAGACGTCCTAAAAACTCCGGTATCATACCAAACTCTCTTAAATCCTCTACTGCAACCTTTAACAGCAGGTTCGGGTCATCGTCATATTTATCTTTTAAGTCTGCGCTAAAACCAATGGAGGATTGTTTGTTCAGCCTGGCTTTGATTATGATATCCAGGTCCGGAAAAGCTCCGCCGCAGATAAAGAGAATATTCTTGGTATTTACAGTAGTTAAAGGAACCATAGCATTTTTGCTGGTAGCACCTACCGGTACCTCTACTTCGCTGCCTTCTAGGAGTTTCAACAATCCCTGCTGAACAGACTCACCGCTTACATCTCTGTTATTGGTGTTCTTTTTCTTTGCAATCTTATCAATCTCATCAATAAAAATGATTCCCCGTTCCGCCTTCTCCACATCATTATCAGCAGCTGCCAGTAGCTTTGATAAGACACTTTCTACGTCATCACCAATATAGCCGGCTTCCGTAAGAGAAGTAGCATCTGTGATAGCTAAAGGCACATCCAGAAGCTTTGCCAGGGTCTTTACCAGGAAGGTCTTTCCGCTACCCGTAGGTCCAATCATAAGCATATTGGACTTCTCGATCTCAATATCATCCATGGTATCCGTTGCGACCCTTTTATAATGGTTATAAACAGCTACTGAGAGTACCTTTTTGGCATGTTCCTGTCCAACCACGAAATCATCCAGTTTGCCTTTAATTATATGAGGGGAAGGAATATTTCTTATATCCATTGTCTTGGCATTGGCTTCTTCCGTCTCCTCTTTCTTTTTCTTTAACTTCTGACTTTTGGGTACTTCCTTTTGCACATTGCTCATATTCATCATATTAGACGGAAATCCCATCAAATCCATATAAGGCATTCCATTGCTGTTAATGGTGTCAAAGGTCTTCTGCATACAGTCGGAGCAGATACAGATGTTATTTGGTATCCTCATCATCTTTCCGGCTTTGCTTTCGGGTCTTCTGCAGATATAGCAGACTGTCTCGTAATCATCTTTGTCTTTTTTCTCTGTATCCTCTATATTTATATCTTTAAAATCATCCTTTAAATTATCATCCCTTACATCGTCTTTCATTATATCATCTCCTTCTCCTTAAAGCCAGCTTTAAGGTTTTGCCGCTATCACCAGTATGAGGGGGTAAATATTAATATATTAAATATATTTTTATATTATAACGTAGCAATTTGTTGTATACAATAGAATAATATTGAATTTTTTCTAAAATAATTATAATAAAAAAACAAACAGGCTGCCATAAAACAGCTTTTTTCAAACAGCTATCTTACCGCAGCCTTTATATCACCTATATTTTTAATAGTTTTATGAATTGGATCAGAATTTTTAACCTTCCTGAAACCATATGCTCTGACGAATAAAGAATACTTTATTGATTGTTGTTAGTTTCAGGATTTCCGGTTAAAGTAACCTCAAAGGTTTTCTCTTCAAATTTACCGTTGGTATTTCGTTTCACCGTAATGGATATCTTGGTTCCTACACGGTAGGAATTTACCTTTTCCTTCAGCTGAGTACCTGCAGTTACTTCCGTATCATTCACCTTCGTAATAATATCACCGGCTAAAATACCTGCATTAGCCGCACTGCTACCATCTAAGGTTGCTTTTACATAAACACCTAATGGCCAGCCGTACATTTGAGATATCTCTTCTGTAACATCCTTAATACTCACACCTAAGTAACCTTTTTCCTTCTCGGTCAGTACTTCTCTGCTCTTTAGCTCATCAATAATCGGTATGGCTCTGGAAATAGGAATTGCAAAACCCATACCTTCGACTTCACTGGAGGCATATTTAACGGTATTAATACCAATTACATCTCCGTTTAAATTAATCAGGGCACCGCCACTATTACCAGGATTGATAGCGGCATCCGTCTGCAGCAATACCATTTTCTTCTCATCCACCTGGACCTCACGGTCTTTTGCACTGATATAACCTACTGTGGTAGACTGACCATAACCTAAAGCATTACCGATAGCAACTGCCATCTCCCCTACCTTCACTGCATCTGAATCACCAAGCTTCGCAATCTGTATGGTCTCCAGGGTGCTGGCTTTAATCTTGCTTAAGTCAATAGTAATAACAGCAAGGTCTGCTGTGGAATCTGTTCCTTTAATAATAGCCTCTGCTTCTGTTCCGTCAATAAATTTAACATTGATCGGGTTTGCTCCTTCAACCACATGGTTGTTCGTGGCAATCAGAAGTTCCTTATCATTCTTTCCAACGATAATTCCTGAGCCGCCGCCTTCACTTTCCTCGTCATACTGCTGACCGAACCAGTCATTATAAGTCTGGGTATAGGTTGTAGTTATCTGTACGATAGAAGGCATGGTCTTATCGATAACATCCGTAACATCCGTTTTCTGTGAAATCTTACCGTCTGTAACAGCGGTTGAGGATAATAAAGGCCCTTCATTATCTTTGCTTATGGAAAAGCCGCCATTTCCGCCAAAACTCATATAAATAGGTTCAGCATTAGGATTTATCTTATAATAAACCGTGTTAAAGCCTACAAAAGCCAGACCTGCAATTAAGCCGAAAGCAACTGCGGATACTGCCAGCTTTCCAAGTGTTTTAAAGAACTTGTTTTCTTTCTTTTCCTTCATGTCCGACTGTACATTATAGGCAGACTGATTATAGTTGTAGGAACTATAGGAATCATAATTTTTGTTTTCCTTAAACTGCTGATAATTCTCATAATTCTGACTGCTGCCGGTACCCGTTATCTGCTCTGCCCAAAAACTGTAGGTACCCTGAGCCGGTTTACTTAACCGATATACACTGTCACTCTCTTCCTTACTCTCATTTAACGGTTCATTTATAGTACTGTCTGCCGAACTCACGTCAGTACCGGTAGTTTCAAGATTATCACCGTTTGTGATTTCTTCATTCTTCTTTTCATTATCAAAGAATTCATCTGACATAGTTGTTCACCTTCCTTATTTATTACTTTCTTTATTAGATGCTTTCTTCCTTCATCTAGCTTATTGATTTACGACATCATTCTATCAGTATTTTGTGTAGAGTCTGTGAAGAATAAAATATAAAATACAAATTTTTTATCAATAAACTGAAAAGATAAATTGTCAAAACAATAACTGGGCAAAACCATACTCATATTCATAACACATATAATTACAACTACCAAAACCATAACTGAATAATCATAACTCACATAATCATAACTGCCAAAACCATAACTGAATTAATCATAACTCACATAATCATAACTACCATAACGATAACTGCTATAATCATACCTCACATAATCATACATCCAAATGATAACATACGATTTCAGGGGAGTTGCACAAAATAGAAAGAACGAATACGCCTATGGAAAGGTATTAGAAGCCCTTTTCTCTGAATCTTTTGTGCTATAATGTAAAACAGATTGTCTGAGCGCAGCGAGTTATCTGTTTTGCATTATGCCAAGCACAAAAGATTCAGAGAAATTAGGGCTTCTTATACCTTGTAATCGAAGCATGAGTTCTTTCTATTTTGTGCAATTCCCCGTCCCCTCGTTAAAAACCCACCCTTTTGCCTCCAATTATATTTAAATGTATCTGCACTTTTCCAATACATTGATTTCACACCCCCTCCCTAAATGAATCTTAAGAATTTCAGTTAAATATTAAGAAAATTTTGTATTGTGGAAATTCTTTCAATCATGTATTATAATAATGTCATTTAAGGACAAAATTAAATTAAAGAAACCAAGAAAAATGCCGTTGGGCAATGGAGTTTTGAATGATAAAAGACAATGAAAAGACTTTAAACCGAATAAATGTTGTAGCTGATGGCATTATCCTGATTTTGGCATATATACTTACCTATTACCTTCGTTTTTTTACTCCGTTACGGTATCTTGTACATTTTGACCCCAATGCGGGTTACTATGATATTTTTATATATATTAGAATCCTATATCTGTTAGTACCAGGGTATTTAGTCATTTATTATATTTGCGGGTTGTATAGTGCAAGTCCTATTCAAAGCAAAAGACTTACCGTGTGGAATATCTTCAAGGCAAATATATTAGGTACATTATACTTTACCTTCCTTTTATATGCAACCAATGAAAGCCATTATTCCCGTTATCTGATATTTATCTTTTTTGTAGTTAATATACTATTGGATCTGATCTACCGTTTGATTGTCAGCTGCATTCAAAGTGCTGCGAGAAAGAAAGGTTACAACCAGAAAAAGGTACTATTGGTCGGTTACAGCAGAGCGGCTCAATCCTACATCGACAGGCTCCTTGCCAATCCTCATTGGGGATATGCCATATATGGGATTCTGGACGACAATGTAGGCAGTGATACAAACTATAAAGGCATAAAAGTTATTGGCTCCATTGAAGAACTGTCAGAATTACTCCAAATGAATAAACTGGATGAAATCGGTATTACTCTTAGTATCGATGAGTATTCTAAGCTGTCAAGAATCGTTAATTTATGCGAGAAGTCGGGAGTACATACCAAATTCATTCCGGATTACCAGGACCTTTTACCCACCATCCCTTATACGGAGGACTTAGACGGACTGCCGGTTATCAATATCCGAAATGTACCTCTTACCAATTTTGTAAACCGAATCATGAAAAGGGCCGTGGATATCTTTGGTGGTATTTTTGCATTACTGCTTTTTTCAATTCCAATGATTATTGTAGCCCTTATTATCAAAGCTACTTCCAGCGGACCAATTATCTTTACCCAGGTTCGTATAGGAAAGCACAATAAGGAATTCAAGATGTATAAATTCCGCTCCATGGAGCTTCAGCAGGAATCCAAGGAAAAGAAAGCCTGGACAACCTTTAATGATCCAAGGGTAACAAAGATCGGTAAATTTATCCGAAAAACCAGCATCGATGAATTACCGCAGTTATTCAATGTACTGAAAGGTGAAATGAGCCTTGTGGGACCCAGGCCTGAACGTCCCTTTTTTGTAGAGAAGTTCAAGGAAGAAATCCCAAGATATATGATAAAGCATCAGGTACAGCCTGGTATAACAGGCTGGGCTCAGATAAATGGTTTCCGCGGAGACACCTCGATTCGTAAGCGGATTGACTGCGACTTGTATTATATAGAGAACTGGACACTTGGACTGGACTTTAAAATATTATTTCTGACCATCTTCCATGGTTTTGTAAACAAAAACGCTTATTAAGGGGTCGTGACTGAAAGCTATTTAGGTTTTCACTCGCACTCTGGAAAAGAAAGGTAAATGTTATGGCTGTAAAAAAGAAAAGAAAGCGCTTTAAGACGAAAGTTGTTATTATATTTGATTTGATACTGCTGCTTCTGGTTGTCAGTGTAGGTTACTATTTCTGGAAGGCTTCCAAAATGCAGGTGGATAAATCCGGAGATTCCTCAATCGTTACCAACAATCCGGATAATGAAGATATGGAAGGATACCGTAATATAGCCGTGTTCGGCGTGGACTCCAGAGACAATTCCGTAAAACAGGGTACCCATTCAGATACCATCGTAATCGTAAGTATAAACAATAAGACCAAAGACGTTAAACTGGCTTCCATTTTCCGTGATACCTATTCCAAGATACCGGATGAAGATAATGCTTTCAATAAGATTAATGCCGCATATTTCCGCGGTGGTTATCCATTGGCGCTTAATACCATCAATACCAACTTTGATTTGGATGTAAAGGAATATGTAACGGTTAACTTCAAGGCAGTAACTGAGGTAATCGACCTGCTGGGAGGTATCTCTCTTGATATAACAAAAGAAGAATTAAAGTATGTAAATGGTTACACCAAGGAACTGAACAAAATAAACGGCACCAATGTTGGCAAGCTAAAATCAGCCGGAACACAGGTTGTAAACGGTACTCACGCTACAGCCTATGCAAGAATCCGCTATACCAAAGGTGATGACTTTAAGAGAGCTGAAAGGCAGCGAATAGTAATCCAAAAAATATTCGAGAAAGCAAAAACCGCAGATCTTATAACCATAAATTCCATCCTGGACAAGATATTACCAATGATACAAACCAATCTGGACTCCACAAAGCTGTTACTGCTTGCCAAAGATATCATGTCCTACGATATTGTGGACGAAACCGGCTTCCCTTTTGATAAAAGAGCATTTACCTATCACAAAGTATCCTATGTATTTCCGGTAGATTTAGTTGCAAATGTAACACAACTTCATCAGTTCCTCTTTGAAACAACAGATTATGCTCCTTCTGATAAAGTAAAGGAGATCAGTACAGAATTAAAGCAAATTACTGATAACAATTGATAAAATAATTCATAATAATTATATTCACAAAATAAGGACCACCAGTTAAGTTGGTGGTCCTTATTTCTGCTTAAATTAATATAATTCATAATACATCAATAAAATGGGTATTCGAATGATAATACAATCATCCGCATACCCATTCATACGATTTGACTAAGTCTGCTCTTATATATTAATAAAGACCCCATTTATTACAGAACCAATAAAATAAAATATTAAATACATAATAACGTATGATTTTATTTTGTCCGATTAGTTTCCTCCCAGACCATCTCTTCTTTCGTATTCATCTGAATTATGACAACAAAGCCATCTCAATATACAGGAAATTAGTACAAAATAGAAAGGACGCATACGCCTATGGAAAGGTATTAGATGTCCTTTTCTCTGAAAATTTTGTGCTATAAGGTAAAACAGATTGTCTGAGCGAAGCGAGTTATCTGTTTTACCTTATGTCAAGCACAAAATATTCAGAGAATTAGGACTTCTTATACCTTGCAATCGAAGTAATCGTCTTTCTATTTTGCACTAATTTCCGTCCCATTGCCAAAGACTGCCCTTAACCCCATAACATACTAACACTTTATCAATCAATTTCACTTTTGTGCACCCACCACTTCCATAATTCTATCAGCAACAGTTTTAGACGCCAATCCGTCTTCATAAAGCACCAGCCCCTTAAAAAACCCATTGACTCTATCCTCATAATAAGCACTGTTAAACTCTAAAATACTGCTTTCCAGCTGCCCCATATTTTCTGCTTTGTCATAAGGAAGTGAAGCATAGTCAAAATAAAATCCCCTGCCATCATCGTATTCTTTCATATCGGATGCATATAAAAATACCGGTTTACCGGTAAAGGAAAATTCAAACATGATATTGGAATAATCCGTAATAAGGACATCACTTTCAGACATCAGCTCGTAGATATCCCGGTAATAGGATGCATTAATAACCCCTTTGCCATACTTAAGAGCATTGCTTTGAGCCGCTACAAGCGGATGAAGCCTGACAGCTATAGTCCAACTGCCGCCAAATTTCTCTGTAAGTACAGAAACCAACCTGTCATATTCAAGAGAATATGCTGCCACATTATCTTTTCCTTCTCTGTAGGTTGGTGCATAAAGAGCTATCTTTGTCTCTTTGCCTATACCAAGCTCTTTTCTTAAACGATCCCCGATACCCTTTCTGGGATTAATAAGAATATCATTTCTGGGACTTCCGCATTCTAAGATTGGCCCCTTATACCAGAAGCTTCTACGGTACATTTTCGTGCAGAAATCACTGTTGGAGATATAAAGGTCCGTCATTGCCGAATCCCTTTTCGCATTCTTTATATAAGCGTTTCCAAGGTGCTCTGCATAGTCTTTTTCTATTTTCTTCAGTGCAATTCCACCGTGCCAGGTCTGAATGTAGAATTGCCTTCTTCGCTTCTTTATATAGCTTTCCTTACGGTTATTATCAAGCCATACTCTGGCTGTTGCAAGGCTTAAGATTGCTTTGATACTATTGCTCTTATACACGGTGACGCCCTTTGGTGCGCCGGCAGTCTCCGGATGATTGGTGATAAAAATCAGGTCCAGTTCTTTTCTGTGCCTTGCTGCCAGCTCTTCCGTCACATATTTTGCATTGTCACCGAAACCCCAGACATTACATATAACAACTTTATTTCTCTGTATGGGCAATAAACGAAACAGTCCGAAAAGGGCTGTTATAGACAGATATCTGACCTTCTTATATACTTTTATTCCCCATTCCGGTGATAACCTTTTTAACTGTTCACGCAAAGCCATGGCTTTAACCTCTCATTATAATTTGATAAGCTGATTATAAAAGCTCAAACCTTATCAGGCATAAAAATGCTATAGGGTAACATTTTTATGCCTGATTACTAATTGAGCTTGTATGAAAAACCATAGTGCCGTTCTGACCATCCCACTTTGGAATATACTTACGTTTCATTCTGGAGAGGCAGCACCACTACACCCCCAAAAGCCCGTTTACGGTCTCACGCAAACTGCCTTCCTCTAAGTGGAAATCCAAACCAGCACAAGGTTTTTAAAACACCCTACAACCTATTAAGTATTTCCTCAAATTGCTTCGCTGTTTTTGACCAGCTTAAAGTACTTAAGCAAGAAACCGCCTTCTTATCCCTTTCCTTTAAAAGGGAAGGATTTTTAATGGATTCCTTAAGCTTAATATATAAGTCCTCTGGGTCCAGAGATGTAAGTAAAGCACTTCCCTCCGGGAAAAAGTAAGGGAAGGTTCCGTCTTCGAATTCAATAAGGGGTAGTCCTGTTGCAAGCATCTCATAAGGTACCAGGGATACATTACTCATGGAAGCGACCATACCAAAGTCTGCCCTTCGGTACAGGGAGAGCAATTCCTTCTTGGTAAGCATACCAAGGTTCTCGCCGCCTTCGGTTCGAAAGCTTTTATCTTCTCCATAATAAAGAAGTGTTAGTTTGATACCATCTGACAGGAACTTTTCCTTCACCTGTTTTAACATATGCTGGGTGATGTTTGGAAGCCTTTTACCATAGTATTTTAAGTAAACCGCAACCACGATTTCTTTCTTCTTACTGTAGCTGTCATAGTCTCTTTTATAATGTGGATATTCAGCGCTTTCATATGGGAATTCCACAGAATCAACAGGGGATACGGGCTGACAGTTCTTCTCTATCATCTCTTTATTCCAGGCACCAAGGCTTACCATATGAAACCCCTGCTCATAGGTTTTCTTTGCCATTAAGAACAGTTCACCAAAGGAAAAGAAATATGGTTCATAGTCCTGAATAAAATACATCTTATAACCGGGTATTTTCTTTGCAAAAGCAACGGTATCCCAGGAAGTTGCTACTACTATATCTGACTTAATACCCTCTAACTGCTTATTGGTATACATTCTTCCAAGATATCCGGTAAGATTGCTTGCGGCAATCTCTTCCATGTCAGACTTCGTCTGAGGCTTGTACACCACATACCCCACCTCATGGCCAAGCTTTGCAAGCTCCGTCCCCAAACGCAGCATAGAAGTCTGTCCGCCGCTGTACTTAGCCATTCTCTCTACCACAAATAAGATCCGCTTGGTCTTTTCCGGTTTGTTATTACTGATAACTGATACATCATAGTTAGATATTCTGTAATTTACAAGTCTTTTTTCAGTTTTAGCCTGGACACTGTGCAGGATACCTTTAACCTTAATCTTTAAGATGCTTTTCCACTTGTTAACCATAGGAAGTTCTACCTTTCTCCCCTAATTATTTTCTCAATTACCTCCACAACTTTAGCGGAAGCTTTTCCGTCATCAGCGTGGTTATATTTGCTATAGAAATTGTTGTACTTGTCTTGGTACCTACTGCTGTCATAATTTTTGATGGCTGCTGTGAGTTCCTCTGTAGTTCCTACAATCGGTCCGGGTGCCTCTTCCAGGAAATCAAAATAAAAGCCCCTTAAATTATTCTTATACTCTTCCAGATCATAAGTATAGAAAAACATAGGCCTTTTTAACAGTGAATAATCAAACATTACAGAGGAATAGTCTGTTATCAGAATGTCTGCTACCAGATACAGGGTCGATATATCTTCGCACATGTTGAATTCATATACAAAACCGCCGTATGTAGACCAGTCGATATTATCCTTTACAAGGTAATGATATTTCACCACACATACATACTCGTCTCCGAATTCTGCTTTCATCATGGCAAAATCCATAGGTGTATTAAACTTGTAGGCCCCTTTAGTATAATACTCATTATCCCGCCAGGTTGGAGCATATAGGATAATCTTCTTATTCTCCGGAAGACCCAGCTGCTTTTTTAATTTACTGATATAATCATTATTATTACCGTAAAAAAGGACATCATTTCTCGGATATCCTATTTCCAGCATGTTTTTATCAAAGGCAAAGGCTCTTCTGAAGATTTCGGTAGAATAATGATTCTGGGATAACAGATAATCCCAGGTCCTTGTATTGATAAAGAAGCTTCTCTTGTATTTATCTATATTAGTTTCGCCGGCCATATTAACAGAATCCATGTCAAGGGCTAATTTCTTAAGGGGAGTACCATGCCAGGTCTGGATATACTGAACCCCTTTTCTCTTTTTCAGATAATTAGGCATTCTGGAGTCGGTCACCCACACCCCTGCAATACCCATTATAAGAAAATAACGTGTCCTTGTCCGCTTCAGCTTAATGGCACTGCCCGGTATTTCTGTAGCAATGTTATCCAAAAAGAAATAGCAGCGGTACTTTTTATCCAATCCCTGTTTCACCATTTCCTCATAAATGGCCTTCGGATTACCGGTATAGTTTCGTCCCATGTTACTTTCAAATATAATAATATTCTTATTTATAGGAAGAATTGAACTTTCAATACGGTATAAAAGCATAACGGCTTTCTTTCCAAACCGCTTGATCATTTTCTTGCATTTATTCTTAAGTCGTTTAAGTTGGGGCATATATTTACTCCGATATCGTTATTTTTTTACCCCTAAATTCAGGTCATTTTTTATCTTAGTCGTAGATATACCATCTGTTCTTGGAAGGTAAACAACTTCACAGTAGTCTTTTAAGAAATCGAACTGTCCTTCCCAATCATCTCCCATAACAAATACATCTACCTGGTTGTCCACTACATCCTGAATCTTCTGTTCCCAGGTGAATTCCGGTATTACTTCATCCACATAAGTTATTGCTTCCAGGATAATTTTCCTGTCCTCATAGCAATGGTAAGCAGTTTTATGCTTAATTGTATTAAACTCGTCTGAGGATAAAACAACGATTAAATAATCTCCAAGCTCTTTTGCTCTTCTCAACAAATTAATATGGCCTACATGGATTAAATCGTAGGTTCCGTAAGTAATTACCTTTCTCATTTTAACCTCTATTCTTGCGCACGCTCTTTGTGCATACCAAGTTTGTGGTGCGCAAGCACAAACTTGCGGTTGAAAAATTTATTTTTCAACCTAACTCCTATCTATGCACCTTTCGTGCATATTCCTGTACTTTCTTTCAAGGCTTTAAAATCCCTGGTTTGTTTTTCTTCTTATTATCTTCAAGAAACGGAGGACACATACAAGCAGATATTCTGATTGCGCTGTATCCTCCATTTATTAGCATAACATATCTAATTATATCTTGTCATTAAATATTATTGAAAATTTCTTATGATTTCTTTAATCTGTTAAGGCCACTAAAGATTGCTCTGATGGATGCTCTGGTTATATTGGAGCTGATCCCTACTCCGAATATTGTTTTTCCGGTATCCATGCTGAGTAAATGGATATAGGCTGCAGCCTGAGCACCGGAGCCTTCTCCTAATGCATGCTCTGAATAATCCAATATCTTAATGTGTATACCAAGCTCCTTCTGAAGCCCTCTAAGTACCGCATCAATGGGTCCGTTACCGGTTGCTTCGAAGGTTTTCTCAATCCCCTCCTCTGTATAGGTAACTTTGGCAAGGGTATCAAAGGGATCACTGGTTTCTGTCAGGTCTTCAAAGCGGCTTCTTCGAAAATGAAGCGGTTCCTTCTGCTCCAGATAACTCTTCTTAAATTCCTGCATAATCTGATCCGGTGCTACTTCACCCTGCTTCTCAGAAATATGCTGTATGTTATCCGCAAATTCCTTATGCATTCCTTTCGGAAGTTTAAAGCCATAATAGGTCTCCATAATAAAGGCTACGCCACCTTTACCGGACTGACTGTTAATACGGACAATGGGCTCGTATTTTCTTCCGATATCTGCCGGATCCACAGGCAGATAGGGTACTTCCCAAATTTCCTTATGTTTAACCTGCATGGCATGCACGCCTTTATTAATGGCATCCTGATGTGATCCGGAAAAAGCAGTAAATACAAGCTTACCGCCATAAGGATGACGTACATGTACAGGAATCTTACATAATCTTTCATATACTTCTATAATTTCATTGATATCATCCAGCTCTAATTCCGGATTAATACCTTGTGAGAACATGTTATAGGCAATTGTAAGCACATCTACATTACCGGTTCGTTCACCGTTACCAAATAAGGTCCCTTCAACACGGTCTGCACCTGCAAGAAGTGCCAGCTCACTGGCAGCTACGCCGCAGCCTCTGTCGTTATGAGGATGTACGCTTAATATAATGGAATCTCTGTTTTTAAAATGGGTATGCATCCATTCTATCTGGTCTGCATAGACATTCGGTGTAGTCATTTCTACCGTGTTGGGCAAATTAATAATGATTTTATTATCCGGTGATGGTTCCCAGATATCCTGAACAGCAGTGCAAATATCCAATGCAAAATCAAGCTCTGTTCCACTAAAGCTCTCCGGTGAATACTCCAGTATAATCTTTCCTGGAAAAGTCCTTGTATATTCTTTCACGAGTCTGGTTCCATTTACTGCAATCTCTTTAATTGCTTCTCTGTCCATACCAAATACAACATCCCGCTGAAGAGTGGAGGTTGAATTGTATATATGAACAATGGCTGTCTTAATACCTTCCAGGGCTTCAAAGGTCTTCTGTATCAAGTGATCTCTGCACTGTACCAAAACCTGAATTGTAACATCATCAGGTATCAGCTTGCGGTCCACTAACTGTCTTAAGAAGTCATATTCAATCTGTGAAGCAGAAGGAAATCCAACTTCTATTTCCTTAAAACCTAATTTTACAAGAAGCTGAAAGAATTCAATCTTTTCTTCTACAACCATAGGCTCAATTAAGGCCTGGTTACCGTCTCTTAAATCTACACTGCACCATGTGGGTGCTTTTGTTATCTGCTTATTTGGCCAGGTTCTTTCTTTAAAATCCACTACCGGTGCGCTCTGATATCTTCTAAAATTCAACATGATCCGTCCTCCTATAATTTCCCGTGATATAATGATTGTTTATCAGTTTATATCATGCTACGGAGTCGATAGATCACACTGTATTTCTTTACGATAAATAACTTGGCACTGTCTACTCTAGTCCCATCCTTATCATTCCTTTGCTCATAATGTTGCTGGTAATTTTGCATACCTCTGCCCAGTTAATCAAAAAAATCAGCATATTTGTGTTACCAGATACACAAAATGCATCTTTTTTCAGTTTTCTTTTTATAAGAATACTATTCTGATAGATTTCCTGTATCATTATACTATCCCAAAAGAACTGCTATAACTGAATAGAAGTTATTGTTAAAGATTATAGCATTGTGACTGGAATATTACAAGGTTTATTTTTAATCAAGAGCTGCGAATATTTATGCGGCAGATTTACTCTTCCAATACATCTCCCAAGCCATCCTCTACGGCCTTGGAAAGAACAGAAAGTGCCTTTTCCTCATCTTCACCTTCACAGGTAATTTCAATCTCATCTCCCGTTTTGATACAAGCTCCCAAAACACTCAGTACACTTTTTCCATTTACATTTGTATTTTCCATTGAAATGCTTATCTTTGACCGAAACTCTATCGCCAGTTTACAAAACATACCGACGGGTCTTAAGTGTAATCCGTTAGGATTTTTGATTGTCAATTTCCTGCTTACCATCCTTAACCCTCCTTAAAAGCTGATTATGTACAGAGAACAGCAGCATTTATTCTAACTGCTTTATTATGTACCGGAACCGCTGACGGATACCATCACACTGAGAGGATCCAGTGTGACTCCGTCCGGTAAATCCAGTCCGACATTAAAAAAATCCGTTCCGACTTTGGCTCCTTTTAAGTCTATATATGGCTTTAAGTTATATTTATTAAGCATATTCAGGTAGTCATTATTGCCATAGAGAATAACATGCATGTTGGAGGCTGCTGTCTTTGCCTCCATACCACTGGGTATATTCCTCAGCTCTATCTCACTGCTGTCATAGCTTAAATCCTTGCTATCCATTCTTTCTATCTTAACCTTGATTGCTGCTGTCTGATTATTATCGATCAGTATTACATCGTTCTTGATAAAATCTGTTATATTAACCTGATCTTCAAAATCTTCTCTCTTATTCGTTATATTGTAATCACCAGAAATGTACGGAACCTTGTCAAGTTCGTCCTTTTCTCCGGCAATCACTACCAGCTTGGGTTCAAAATCTATATCCACATACTTGTACCCCGGATAAGGCTCACCAGTGGCTTCAATATAGAGCCTAACCGTCTTCGTCTGAAGCAGATTTACGGTAACCTCCACTTCTTCTGCACTTAACTTAAACTTATCCGAATCCATTAAGGTACCATTATTATCAAAAACTTTCGGTACGGCAGTATCAGTAAAGGATTGCCTTTTATCGGCAACATCAACCTCTACTACAACTTCTTTTATTTTGCTGACTACGGTTTCAGCACCGCTGACCTCTATTATATTAGGACTTGCTAATTTTTCCTTAACATAATAGCCAGAGGCTACTTCTCCATTTGCCACCACATTAATTCGAAATTGCTCTGTCTTCAAATTCTCAAGACTGACTTTCATTGTTGAAATATTTTGAGTTTTTTCTACGATATCTCTTTCGTGCCCCGGAACGGTCACTTTAATTTCTGCAGCATTTACCACGGACAGCTCAGACAAGTCTGCTACAGCTTTAATATCAGATTTGCTTAATGACTCCAGTACAGATCTTTTTGCTCTGATGGTAACATTGACGGTATTTCCGGATACCACCTCATATACCTTGTCTTTTTGAGCCAGTGCATTTTCATTTATTATAGAAACTTCTATATCATTAAAGTTTCTTTCTTTCACAGGGTCTGCTATATTTAATATAATAAGCCAGGTCAATATAGCCATAAACAGGGACAGCAGTTTAAGTCCAAGATTTCTAGTCAGCTTCTCTTTCATTCTTAGACCTCCCCTTCCATAATTTAATTTTCTTTGTATCCGCTACTTTATTCTGAAGGGTGAGTATTTTATTTTTCAGATAATCTCCATCCACATTACGGATTAAAGTTCCACCCATAGCAATGGATACCTTACCGGTTTCTTCTGATACTATAATTGTAAGGCAATCAGTAATTTCACTTACTCCGATTCCGGCTCTGTGTCTCGTACCAAGTTCCTTGCTCAGATGCATATTATCGGATAAAGGCAGATAACAGGTAGCTGCAGCAACTCTATTGCCTTTTATAATAACCGCACCATCATGAAGTGGTGTATTATGCTCAAAGATATTGATAAGCAGCTGGCTGCTTACCAGGGAATCAATTGCAATTCCTGTATTTTCGAATTCCATAAGGGATAATTCTTTCTCTATTACAATCAAAGCACCTGTTTTGGCTTTTGCCAGTTCAAAGGTTGCCTTAACAATATCTGCAACTGTTTTCTCAGAGAATCTGTCACCTTTGTCCTTGGAGTCATTAAAATTAAACAGGGGAGTCACAAGATGATTCTGCCCCAATTGCTCCAGTGCTTTTCTGAATTCCGGCTGGAATACAATGATAACTGCAATAATACCTACATTCAGACTCTTATAGAACAGCCAGAGTATAACGCTTAAGTCCAATACAGACGCAAAAAGCCAGAGAATAAGCAGCACAATAAGTCCCTTAACCAGAATCCATGCTCTAGTCTGTTTTACCCACACAATAACATTGTAGATAACAAAAGCCAGAATAAGGATTTCAATAATATCGGTTAGCCCGATATCCGGCAAAGAATACCAGCTTATATATTCTTTAAAAAAACTTATAATTGTCTGCATTAAAACTCACCCGCTTTACTTTTTACTGATGTTATAAAACTTACGTTAACCTCGTGTATAAATAACTTCTACTCTTCGTCCTCGAATTCATCCTCCTCAAGCATTACATCCTCTTTCAGATGTTTACCGGGTATCTGGGTTTTCTGAGTATTAAATCTCTTTACATTGACCTGAGGCGTTGTAACATTTATCTTAGGTACTGCCTTAACATAGTAATAATAATCGTCGTCTTCAAACTGCACATGTTCCACTGCTGAGTAATCCAAGGATAGGTGAAAGAACTGTATGACCCCCGTTATAATACCGGAGATCAGAGTCCCTACAATCATAGTCCCGATTTCGTCCGTGGTATTAAATTTCAGGCTGGATATGAGGAAGCCCAAAATAATAGCAAAGCACCCTGCAACAACAGCAATTTCATGAGAATAGTCAAACTTCATCTTCCACACAACCCAGGTAATCAGGATTGCCAGTGAGAAAACAATCATTGAAGTAAACAGCTGTTTATTATCTTTTAATCCGTCGACTACATAAGAATAAACAGTCATGGTATCTTCCAGGCTGACGGTCACCTGTATGGAAGCCGCTTCCTGTATTATACGCAACAGAAAATATATTATAACTCCAAGGCAGGTTGGTATTATTGCTACCGGTGTTGCGAAAACACCTAGCAATAAGGGAACCACATAAGGTATTTTTAGATAGAACAATATGGGAACTGCAAGCACCACCACACCAAGCTTAGGTGTAAACCTTAAGAAGAGGCAGTACATCACAATAAATATTATTAGTATAATAGCCGACAATATGATTGAAACTGCGTAAATATGCAAAAAAGCTACCACACCTGCAAAAAAGAGCAGTACTGCTGAAGGGGTGAATGCACATAACAGCGATAAAGCAAGAAGGATCGGCATCTGCTTTATGCGGTCATCATACCCTATGGTATTATTCAGGGTCAGAAAGATAACCAGTGCAATAATAAACTTAAATACGGGCTTCATATAAATATCATGTTTCTGGTATAAGCTTTGGAGTCTCGCCCTCAAGACTAACAATGTCATCATTTTTTTGCCTCCCCCTAATCTTTGGTACTGTCGTCCTGATAATGCTTATTCAGCTTCTTTAACAGTTTGAAGTACTTAGACAGGTTCTTTCTGGAATAATCATACTTAATGGAGTAACCGATCAAAGCGCCGGTTATATAAACAGCCATTATAATAATATAAAAGCCAAGCAGGTACTGCCCAATACGGACGATGTTCAGGGTAACGATCTTACTAATGAGAAATTCAGCATGGTACAAACCAATCAAACACAGAATTAACAAATACCCAATCGTTATACTAACAGCTGTCTTAATAACCTGGTATCTGATATAGTCTGTTTTATAGTATTTGCTGATTTTAATATCCTCCTTGCATTTTCCCTGTTCAAAAGCAGCCAGTTTTGTCATAATCTTTATCTTTTTATTATCTAACATCTGAATCCTCGCTTTCGCTTACCCTATGGAAATCATCCCGCCGGGTAAAATCCCGCTGTCCTGCCATGAAACTCTTACTTTACGAAAGTGTGGACAACTGAATAGTTATGGTTATTATAACATAACAACCCGATGTTTTCGAGCCTTATTTTTCAAGTTTTCAGGTTTTTCCTGTATTTTATACCTATTTTCATGAGATTTTTATTGATCTTTGTACGGAGTGATAAGATATTATAGAAGGAAAGTGGAGAATAGTACATTATTCAGCGGAGAAGTGAATGCTTTTAAATAAAAAAGCAGTTAAACATTAACAACAGTTTAACCACTTTTATGATGATTTGCACAGACCTTATTTTATATTGGAATTCCAACAGTAACTTTGAATACTAGATTGTCATAGTAAAAATCAATATATCCTATTTGTCAAAGTAAATTTTGTATACCTATAAATGTCTAAAAGCCACTTTCTAAATTTCTTAGAAAGTGGCTGAATGGCCTAAAGATTTATACGATTTCTGTTTAACCCTCAAAACATTGCCGACCTTTTTCGATAGAACCCGAATTGTTGTGGTTAATTTGTGGCCTACACTCCGGTAAGCAGGGTGCTTATTTAAATAATGATGCCTATCTGAAAGTATTCCGCAGCCCTAAATATCTCTTCTAATGCGTTCAATAAGAGTTATATCTGCCGGTAACCATTCCACCGAATTCAATTCCTCTTTCCTCAACCACTTTGCATCTTTATGTTCGTTCAGGACAATATCACCCGAAATAATCTCTCCCCAGAAACAATCCATAGAGAGGTGAAATGTTGGATAATCATATTCAATCGTATCAATCAAATCCCCTACTGAAATGTCTGCTTCAAGTTCTTCCTTTATTTCTCTTTGCAATGCTTCCTGTGGTGTTTCCCCTTCTTCGATTTTACCACCAGGAAATTCCCATCCGCCTTGATACTCTCCATAACCACGTTGGGTTGCAAAAATGACTGGTTCTCCTATTTCATTCACAGATCTAATCACTGCAGCTACTACTCGAACTATTTTCATCCTACTTTTACTTCCTCTTTCTTAATCTTACTCTGTAAGTAACGTAATAAATCCTCTCTGACAGCATGGTGCATTTTCATCTGAAATTTAGTTATATCACGTTCTTTCCCATTATTGTCTTTCTTACGTGCCGGTTCAACTTCTGTAACCTCAAACTGCCCCATATAATAGAAACATGTTTCCGCATCACTTTTCTTCACAAAAAGATGTTTTCTTTGTGCTGTTGTAACATCCTTCACATAGGAACTATTAATTCCTCTTCCTATCTGAGAATCCCATCGAAAGATCATATTATCCTCAAAGGCATCTGCATAATCCGGCTTACCATCTACATAATTCTTATCTTCACTTTCTTCTTTATGATAAGTTACAAAAATAAATGCATCATCATCTATACGCTTCATTCCATACATAGTAGATGATATATCCTTTCCACAGTTCATCAAAAGGCTCACATCACGTCTAGAGTATTTTTCATATAATACAAATGGAGAATTCTTCGCCTGATCTACAGAATATTTTTCTTTATATCTTCTAAGCCCTACTTCTACGATATCATTTACTTGTTTATAAAATTCCTTGTGTCTTAAACGATCTGCAAAACCTTTAAGTCTCTTAAGCAAGCTATCTTCATCATAATATATAATATCAATATGGCTGTACTTTTTAAGCTCGTCTTCTTTGCTTACAAATTTACCCTGAAGAACTTCGATCGCATTTTCAAAGGACGACATTTCAATTTCATATCCATAAGACATTCGGAACTCTTGTTTTATTTGATCCAGATTAATCACATCATTATCTAATAAATATTTTAATATTTCAAGCTCATATGGCCTTGCTCCACTGAGAATTGTCTTTGACAAGTACTCCAGAGTAATCAATTCTTGTTCCGTTACTTTTCCTAAATATAGCTCCTTCTCAACCGACTCCAAAAAGCTTTGATACGTCTTATATTCCCGAATAATTAGTAGTGGATCAATTTCTCCATTTTCATAAAAATCAAGTAGATAAGGTACTCTGCCTATTTTATTTTTCAAAGAAATATAACTTTCTTTGATGATGGATTTCATACCCTTAATCTTATCAATGGAAGAAAAAATCTTATCCTTTGCAATCTCATCAAAATGAACCGTCGAAGAACCAGGAATTGTACTGTTTCCACTAATCACATATTTACGAATGGTATCTGGATTATAAGAGCGATCACCGGATAAGGCAATTGGTATCATAAAGTTATTGTTATAGTTTCCAATAAAATCAAGAATAACAACATATTCTTTCTCTTCGGCTTTTCTAAGTCCCCTTCCAAGTTGCTGAATAAATACGATTGGTGACTGGGTAGGACGAAGCATAATTACCTGATTCACTTCTACAATATCTACACCTTCATTTAATATCTCTACAGAAAAAATATAATCCAGAGGTCGTCTTACTTCAGAAGACTGATCCTCATCCATTGCTAGTCTTTCAAATGCATCCTGGCGTTCCTCCTCAGATGCATTTCCATTCAAGGCAATTGTTCTGTATAATTCCCCAGTTGCTGGATTTATTATCTGATTGAATTTTTCAGAGAGAATTTCCGATTCATCTATTCTGGAACAAAATATTAATCCCTTTACACGATCACCGCTATATCCATAGTAATTAGCTTTCCTTATAATGTGTCGTACACGTTCATCTCCAATCAATTGATTAAAATCTTTTCCCGATATCTTTTTTGTCTTGATCTGCTTTTCATCCAACATAGAAATATCAGTAATTCCAAAATAATGAAATGTACAAAGCATATTTTCTTCCATGGCCTGTTGAAGACGGATCTCATATGCAATCTGATGATTAAAGATCTCATAAATATTCTTCCCATAGGTTGCATCATCTCGTTTATCTGGTGTTGCTGTCATACCAAGCCATAGCTTTGGTTTAAAATAGTTCATCACCTTCTGATAGGTATCAGCAGACGTGTGATGCGCCTCATCCAAAATAATGCAATCAAACGCCTCTGAGTCATACTTCAACAAATGTGCGTCTCGATTTAATGTTTGTATGGTAGCAAAAACATAATCACAGTTATATTCACTATATCCAGCTCCAACTAATCCCATGGAAACTGAATTAGCAAATACTTTTTCATAAGATTTTTTAGTCTGACGTGCAAGTTGTCCTCTGTGAACCAAAAACAAGACCTTTTTAAATCCCAACTCACGCATCGCAAATGCGGAGGCATATGTCTTTCCTGTTCCCGTTGCTGAAATCAAAAGTGCTCGTTCTTCGCCAGCTTCAATAATTTTTCTTAGGTTTGCAATAAATCCCACCTGCATACTGTTCGGTTGCAATTGATATTTATCTATTGTTGAAATTTCATCTTGTTTTGCAATATCACGCTGATGCTTAATAATTTGATATCGTTCTCTATAGTTCTCGTAAAACTCATTATAGTTGAGTGCATATTTTGAGTTCCAAAGTTCCTTAAATTCTGAAATAACCTCAATCGCAAGCTCACCCTGGTCCGTAGATACCAGTTTTGTATTCCATTCTCTGTTACTTGTCAATACTGACCTTGTTATATTTGAACTGCCGATAATAATTCGATAGATTTCTTCCTTTTTAAAAATATATCCTTTCGTATGAAAACCTTCATTTGCAGCTTCAACATCATACATCTTAATCGTAATATTCTTAAGTCCATTTAATTTTTCATTCACAAGTTACCAACCTTTGTATTAGGGCTTTATTTAACTTGCGTCCTGATGTGTAATTAATATCACAAATATGAGCATCAGGCTGATCGAATTCAGCATTCCTAATTAGTCTTTTAAGACGGTTACTTTTGCGGCTGCTAAATTCGATGTCCACCATCATACCAAAGCGATCCTCAAAGGGAACATCCTTCATCTTTGCATCATTTAGCTGGGTACGGAATGCATCAGCCATTGTTGTCAGACGCATTTCAATTAATTTATCAATTGTACTTTGGTTTGTCATATGTAATTACCTCCCGTAATAGCCGGCACCTCGAGTGATACCGTATTTATTCTGTGTGGATTCTGTTGGTTGTTCATCAGATATAGGCTTATCCTGGCCAGCAGTGAGTATGTTTTTTATACTCTTATAGCTCGGTGTTGCTGTATAGCTCAAAGCCTTTTCACAGGCGGCTTCTAATCGCTTGACTGAATATTTGTCAGCCAGTTTCAGAAGTCCCATACAGCCTTTATAAGTCTGTTGTTCCACACGTTTGGAGGTAAGGATGGCATCCACTACCTTGTATGTATTGTTTCCAATTCGCTCAGCCCATTTACGAAAACGGTCACCGTTCCACTCCAGATATTTCTGGTGGTCTTCCGGCATATGCTCAACGGTAGTGTCGTACTGTCCCTTCCGACCATGAAGCCTTCGATGGGATGCGATGCGGTTATGATTGTAGAAGATTTCAATTGTTTTATCTGTTACCCTTACATCGACTTTACGTTTTATATATTCATATGGAACTGAGTATAGCATTCCGTCGATAGATATGTGATAATTGAACTGAACGGTGGCTTATTTCCATTCCGCCAGTTCGTAAGAGGTAGCAGGTAGGGGAGCCAGCAATGGCAGTTCTTCGTCGCGGAAGAGGTCCAATCGGCTACCCTCTTTCTTTTGAAAGAGCCTTTTGTTGAACTCGTCTAGCTTTTCTTTAATGGCTCGATTTAGCTCGGCTAGAGAAAAGAACTGTTCATTCCGAAGTGCAGCAATAATCCACGTAGATATATTTCCCACGCTTCCTTCCGCATTTGGCTTATCCTTTGGTTTACGAACCCTCGCCGGAATAATAGCAGTTCCATAGTGTTCTGCCATTTCATGATACACGGTATTTAATTGTTGATTATACCAGCCACCGTTATGAACAACGGCTGTTTTACAGTTATCGGGTACAAGTATTTTTGCAACGCCACCAAAGTATTCATACATATGAACATGCGCAGCAATCCAGGCTCGCTGTTTCTCATTAATAAATGCTTCTGCATATGTATACTGACTATAAGTCATGACACCTATAAATACATAGGCATTGATTATTTCGCCGGTATCAGGATCAATGATATGTGCTGGATCTCCGGCCCAGTCAACCTCAACTTGTTCCCCAGGCTTTCGGTTGATATGCATGGTGGCACGGCGTTTTTCCTCATCCTGCTGGATGTAATAGCAAAACTGGGAATACATGAGAGGCTCTTCGCTATTGAGACGACACTCCTCCATGTATTCTGTCCACAGGAGCTTTTTACTTACTCCGTTACGGAGTAGCTCCTTACGGATGTGGGTAAAGTCAGGCATACGCTTGGTTTTACCTTCAGCATGAGATTTAGTAGAGGGGAAAAACAACTCTGCTAGTACAGCATCGGTCTGGATTTCAGAAATCGGCCAAGAAATGTCAAGTTCTTTGGCTTTCTTCAATACCTTATTGACCGTCTTTTTGGAAACACTGCAGCTGTAAGCAATGTTTTGTTGGCTGAATCCAAGGCTTGAAAGGCGAAGGATTTCGCGGTATTTGGTCATGTGATGACCTCCTTACAATGTATTTACACCGTGTGGTGCATGGATACATTATAAAGGAGAAATATAGGCGGTTTCCATCATCGGAAAGATGGTTTCCGCCAAACCGGAAAAGCGGTTTCCTGTCACCGGACAGACGATGTAATTAGCGCCGGATTATTCATTCTTTTGTTGTGTGATATTCTTCAAAGATATCAAATGCTGCTTTTTCAGCTACTTCAAATGTCCTAATTTTTCTCCCATCTACTTCCCAAAACTTTTTCTGAGCAAAAAATATACCATAGTTTCCATATTTGCTTTCTAAGATGGTTAAATATTCACCTTTATACTTTTTACTAAAAGTATTCTTTTCTCTGTTATGTTTCCAAGGGATCTTATTAAAATTAGTCTTTCTGGCAGCCCTGTTACGTAGCGAAGTTTCAATCTTTCTAGGATTAACATAATCATTTGACATCTTTTCAGCACATATGCAACCAACATGTAACTCTCCATCAAAATCATTATGTTTCATAACATGAATGTAGCGAATCTTCTCATTTCCGCACATTTCACATTGTTCATAGTCTATTTCTTCCGATCCAAAGCCATCTCCTAAATCATATACATCAATACATACCCACCCTTTATGTGGAGCTCCTTTAATGTCCCATTGTGCCAAAATATTAACTCCTTTATAAATCACAATTCTCCCTTATGGTGCCATTACCATAAGCGTAAAAGCCGCTTAGTATTTATCAGTCATTACCGCCTCTATGATAAGGTGCTTTATTTTTCCATATAACACCACTCTTTGTATGGTATCGTTGCTTATGTCCGGATACATCATTTTCAACCGGTATTGCTCTTGTAGCTTTCTCAACAATATCTGCCACTTTCGTCACAATATCTGATCTACCAGACGAAGTTGAATGACTACTTGAATTTGATTTTGTTCCAGTATTATTTCTACTTCCGGCAATTGTGGTAACTATCTTTACGGTTCCTCCGATTACAACACCAGCAATTTCAAGGCTTTCAACTGGATGTTTGGCAATAAAATGCCCCACAGATTTTAAGCCACTGGTGAATTTACTACCCTTCGTTGGCATAATTGCTTTTGGAACCGCTTCTACAGATTGCTTCTTTTTTGTTACTTGATGGCTAGAATTAACATTTTCTTTATCTGGAGCTCTTTTTTCATGCTCTGTCTTTTCAATATTATTCTCTTCATGATTACCAGATTCAGAACTATCTGCTTTCTGAAGTTCCACAACAGGGCTACGTAACTCAATAACCTTACAGACAATAAGTTCTTCATCTCCAAAATTAGTGAACTCCTTTGTGTCCGGATCATAGTACCAATTTGTAGAATTCTGCCAACTTCCTTTATGTGCTTCTAAATGTTCTTCTTTTGTAAGAAACTGTATGTTATCTGGATTACCTTGATACTCCGGATATTCTGCTGCACTTTTCATATGCTGTCCCTCGAATGCTCTTCCCTGGTCATCATATGCCTTGCCCTTATCTGGATTTAATATATCCTTCCGCTGTTCTTCCGTCCAATTTCTTGTTCCTTGTCCCACTTGAACCAATTGTTGCTCTCGTTCCCAAGCTTTACGAACAGCTTTATTTCTTTCCTTCATACTGGTTTTGGACATAGGATCACTCTCCTATCCCAAGCAAATCATAAAGATCCTTTATAAAGGCAAAAAAATCCTCGTAAATTAGTTCTTCATCAATCCGTCCCGCCTCATGGTCATAGACAAAAATCTTTTCACTGTTCTTTTGACATAATACAGGATCTCCAGATGCAAATGCACCAATGACAATATAACTGTCATCTGGTCTATCATCATCTGTCACATTAATCAGCGGCTTATGTGCCACTCCATGCAGCTGAATTCCAGCCGGTAAAAAGAATTCTCCTCCATCACTATAATGAAGCCATTCTTTATACTTTGAAGGCAGAAGAATATCATTAACTTCTTCAAATTTTGTAATATGTTCATCATCGATGGCTTCAAGGAAATTCATTTTTCCTTGAGATTTTAACAAATTAACTATTTCTTTTAATTCATCAGAGACCATGCTTACACTCCTTTACACTAATACTTCTTGGCAATTCGATTTATCTTTAATACACTGTCAGATACAGTTTGCAATTATATTTCTTTTCTTATCTTGTTTTTCTTTCGGTTGTTCTGACATAAGCAGTTCCTCCAAAATCAATCTATTTCATCATCGCAGCATACTTCAACATTCTAAATACCTGTGCAGGTTTCCTTGCAAACTCATCCAAAGAAACCTTTTCAACAATAGTTCCGTCCCCCTTCAATGCCATAATATCTCCACCAGCGAAAACAAAACGACATTCTTCGGCATTTATGGCAACTACTCTATCTTCGCCTTCAATATCTGGATCTGCGGCATTTCTTTTTATTTCAGAATACAATCTGTATTCCTCTTCACTTTTAAACAGCAGTTCTTTTACATATTCACTGTGCTCCAACAAGAACATGTTAGTAAAATCAACAACAAAACCAGATTCTTTTGGTCTTATAGGATTACCTGTTTCATTGCTCTTTGTAATATCCAACCATTCATGGACAAATATCTTATAATACAACTCATCTGGATTTCTTCTTGTCATTGGCACTTCTTTAATATTTTTTCTTGTTACCAATGTCATTCTTAAAACTTCACCATAATATCGAATCTGTCCTTGGCCATCGAACTTTTTATCAGTCTGATAAAGTGCTACCCAATGAATTGGAAGCCTTGTTTCAGCAATTCTCTTTGCGGGTACATAATAGAATTTCTTTTCATAACAAGTATTAAACTGTTCCACGCTTCTAAAAGTGCCAATTAATACATCTCTTTTATCCCAATCTACGTGAGAGAGCTTTTCTTCTATACCTATTGGTAATGTAGTTCTCTCAAATGCAGATTCCTTTGAATCGCTTATGAGTTCCGAAAGTAGTTTTTGCACCAGCTGAGTTGATCCAGGCAAAAATGGCAATCCACCTATATTCACTGTATCGATGCTTTTATAAAATCTGTGGTCTTTATACTTTTCTTCATCATCATATGGAAATAGAATATATGCGCCAAACATAGTCTTCTCAAAGGTAAACTTAGACTTTTTGTTCTCATATACAATAGAATCCCTGTAGCGATGCATGGTATTAATATCATCAACTTTCGGTCCTGGATTTTCATCAGGATAAAAAGTGCTGGAAGGATCCAGCTCGATACGATACTTTGCATCAAACACGTACTTATAAGAAACTTCCGTCCCCTTCTTCTCGAGTTCTAGCACATTATCCGGCTTCTGATTTACGGTTTGAGTTCTGCTTTCTCCCGGATTATAGACAAGCTTAATAATCTCATTTGTTGCAATATTAATAAATCTCACTTCTGATTTCTTACCCTTAGTGAGATTTATTGTTATTCCAGTATTATCCACTTTAATAATATCTGGTGATAACAACTTATATTCTCTCTTCAGAAGGCTAAACAGCTTGACAAAGCACCAATACTCATATAACTGTGCCGTATCCTTAGTTGATATTTTAAATATATCTCCGTTCACAGAAAGACTTCTCTGCAGCATGATATAGCACTTATATAATTCTCTATAACCTAGTGCCATTCCAAAGACAAGCGACATACTCTGAGCAGCAGAATACTCCGTGACATCTTTTAAAAATGATGTATTCATCACTCTTCTGATATCTCGAATCATATTATCAGCATCCATCATTACCTGCTCCTCAGTATTCTGAACAGACTTGAAATATCTCTTTTTGAATTCATCAATTTTAGCAACAGTAGATTTTAAGATGAATTTTACAAAGCGATTCTCCGTAGTATCATATGTTATTTGTTTCTTTGCTCCCAATACGCGTTCAGCAACTATGACTCCATCTGAGTAATTCACATATTCCTGATGTTTGAGTAACCACTTTTCCGTAATTCTATCTGTTCTCTTGACCTTGTGTTGCGGCATAATCATATGCTCAGTAACCAATTTGTGATGAGGCACTACGCTAATCCTATTAAGTGCATTCATATAATCATTGAATATTGCCCTAAGTATTTGAAAATAAATTGCTAAAACAGAATTGGTTGTCTCTCCGATAGAAAACATCTGATATGTTTTCTGCATAAAATCAATTGCAGCTGCACAAACCATTTCAGAGATATCAGCAATCATATTCTGATAATCTTCTTTATAGGAAATTTTTGTAGGGAATACTTCTATCCTGACAGTAATATGATGCTTTCCGTCCAACGAAATAACAAAATCAGAATATCCAACCATGTTATCAAAATTAATCACGCCAGAAATAAGGGTGTTATCTTCATCGATTACAGGTCCTATTTTCTCTCTTATCGCATAATTCTCATTCCAACAGTCTACTGTCTGCCCACCAACAGATTTGATAATTAGCTCATAATCCATCTGTTCAAAAAAAATAGGTGGAACAGATATATTGTGTGTGGAAATTGCCATTATCTCTTCATATTCTTCACAAATATCAGCAGTTTCGACATTGATTCTCTTAATGTGATGGCCATCAACTACAACAGAAGAAGACTGGTCAAGAGTTGTTCCAGCCTGTATTTTCTTGCTTTTTATAACAATATTTACTTCTGTAGTATTAATCTCTAATATTTTATTAGAGCCAGTAGGAAGTAAAGCCATCCTCTTCAAATCTCCTCATCATATAGGTTATTTTTTCTGCAGACTTCTTATATTTGCAGTTATTGGATCCAATATAAGTCCTCATCTGTTTCCAAGTCTGTTCCTGGGAAAGTCCTGAATAATCACCTGCAAACTCCTTGAACAGCTCACATAATAATTCTTTAATAGCAGCTCCACTTCCCTGTATTCTGGGAAGTATTTTCTGCATAATCTCATTATCAAGTGCATCTACGTAATCAAGCAGATTTGCCTTCTCATTATTCAGCATATAATATACAATTTCATCCCGAACACGATATCCTACATGTGCATTTGCTTCCTGTAATATTCCATTAATTGTCTGTAATTCAGTGCAAACTTTTTGGATAAACGCACGGTCGGAATCTTCAACATCGGTTTTTAGTATTATGTACTCAGTCTTTAAGAAATCATTTGTAAGTTCATATACTTGAACGTCTTCAACCTCTGTAGTAAAATCAGGATTCAAATCAACATACGAGAACTCAATTGTATTTGCTCGGTCTAATACTTTCTTGCTGAATGGAAAAGTAGTTTCATCCATATTTACCGTTCCAATCACATAAAGGTTCTCTGGTAAAAATAAACCGCCATAATTTGCCTGCGCCACTTTATCAAGTACAATTTCATCAGTTACTATCTGTCCGATTTCTTCGTTTCTCTTTCTTGTCTCAATGATAGATAAGAAATCACTCAGATAATATTCTACACGCGCCAAATTCATTTCATCTAAGCATAAGAAATACGGCTTATCAGTATTCTCTGTAGCTGCTTTAATATAATCTATAATTGCTCCAGGAACAAACTCTCCCTGAAGATTTGCATGTCCAAAAAGATCCGAAGAATCAGACCAATCAGGGCGAACCGAAACAAGTTTATATCTTCCGTTTTCAGTTGTGGCACCAATTGCTTCGGCAAATTGTTTAACTAAACGTGTTTTACCTGTTCCAGACGTTCCAGCGAGGATTACAAATGGTTTTGACTTGAGGCTCAAGTAAAAGTTTTCAATCAATTCGCCTTCATAACTGAAACCTTTAGAAGCGATGTACTTCTTCACCTGATCCAACATTTTCTTAACCTCTGACAATTCTTCCTCACCTTCTTTCTTATCCGGTTCTTTTACTGGATTCGTAGACATATCGGGGACATCAAGCAAATAAATGCCCTTCTGATTAGCTAGTTGAACTAATTCCGAGTCCAAATCATTTCGATTTTTATATTGAGCATACTTTCGTGCTGCCAAAATGGCCTTTGCCGCATCATCTATTGTTTCTTCCTCGTATACTTTTGTCACATAATATTTCAAAAGTTCGGAATTCGTATTCCATGACAAAAAATCCGCAGCTCTCATTCTTGAATACCAATTGATATAATGTGCTGCTGAGCTTAAAGCAACTTCCGGATTGTTCTGATTAACAATCTTTGCCGCTTCACTTGCATTCATCTCATTGTTGAACACCTTTTTCCCATATACGTACAAGGCTTCATATGTACTTTCATTCATTTTTCCCATCGTAAAACCTCCTACGAATCGGATCTTCTCATACTTTGTTTTTTTACAGCAAATCCTTAATTTCACTAATTGACAATGCTGTAAGATGAGACAATTTATTTCTTGCCTCTTTGTACTTCTTTAGCTTCTCATATTCCGAGGTATTTAATGAAAAACATCCACACCCAATCATATACATCAAAGTCCCTAGTTCAACATCCTTTGGATCATTATATGTTTCACCATAAGATGCTTGAATAGGGAGTTGTTTTGCTATTGAGCTATAATGTCTTTGAACAAAATCCTCTCTATATTCCTCAAGACGTGGATAAATTGTTTTTATTTGCGATAACCAAATTAAATTATTTACCTCATCCAGATTTTTGGTATATTCATATACTTCGCCGTCGCTTCGCATTTTCTCATCAACAATCATTCTAATAAAAGCTAATGGATTCTCTAAAAAAATGTTGTATGCTTTTATGCATTCTGCAGCAAGTTCAATATCATTTCCTGCAACATTAGCCACTAATTCAGATAAATATGTATTAATAAAAGGATGATTCTTTACACTTGATGCAGCTAATACAGCAAATACTATTCGATCATATTCTCCAATATAATCATCAATCGAATAACTCTTAATACCTTTCTTTACGGGAACTGTCATTTCCCCTGCACATTCCAAGATAAACACTGCATTATTTGTCTTTTTACCGCGTTCCTTTATATACTCTGACACAAAATTTAGCCAATCCTCTAAATTCTTCTGATCAATTACCTTTATCCATAAATATCGATCGTGAAGAACTATGTCATCGCTTTCAGCAAAAAACTTCGCATATCCTTTTGAAGGGCGATACTCCGTCCTTTTTTCTGGCTTACAGAATTCTTTCAATAAGTATTTACCTAGATCTTCAACATTTGAAATATCAACAAATTTCTTATCACTGTTTTGAACTTTAACAGCTTCAACAACAGATTTAATAAGCTGGTTTCTCCATGGCATACCAGATGAATACTTGAGGAGAATACTCTTCTCCTCAAGTAAAGCCTTCTTAATATCTGTCACATATTTAACCGCATTCGTAACTTGATTCCACCATATGGTCTCCATAGCTTAGTCCTCCATGTATTCCACTAGTTTGTCGTCTACTTCAGTGCGTGTTCCCATCATTTGGAAGAACGAGAATTTAGAGAACAAATATCTCGTCTCATCTGTGCTTCTGAGCACATTTAATTCCTTCAGTTCTTCCATAAATGCAATCAATTTATCATCTTCAAGTTTTGCAATTTTTAAAATATCTAAAGCCTTTCCAGCTTCTTTAATATCTGTTGCTGAATATCCCTCATTATATCCATTTCCGTGATAAAGATATGCAATAATTAGAGCTATCAGATAATAATAATTATCCTCATCCAATTTTAACGTGATAAAGAATTTCTCACGTATTTGATTTGTGAATTCAGAATCAGCCAATACTTTCTTAATATGATCTTCACTAATCTCATATACTGGAGTATCCGCCTCATCATATCCAGCGTAATCTTTACTTCTCATAGCAGTAAGAAGCTTCGCGCAATACATCTGGATAAGTCCCGGAAAGTAATTAGTAGCCGCCAAAATCAATGTCATAAGCGATTCACTTTCTTTAGGAAATTCCAATCCCAAATAATGGAGTGGTATTTCCATTAATTCTCTCGCCTCAGCAGGTTTAAACGGTTTGACAGTCATAGCCTCCAAGTGCGTTAAAACACTATTGTTACCAAGAGCAGCATCTCTCTTAAATCTAACAATGTTTCTCAAACCTGCAATGACAAATTTGAATCTTCCCGAACCAATACTCTGAATTTCTTTAAGCGCATCAAATGGCTGATAATTAATCTCTTCGCAACTTTCAATAAATGCATCAGCTTCATCCAATAATAACAATAAGTACTGAATTTTATCCTTGTCCGACTGTAATCTCTTACGAATTGCACGTGACAAATCATCCCAGTCTGTTGTTGTAATATCCTCTGATAATACTCCCTCATCAAACAATGCATGACCAATCTTTTTAGCTGCAGACTTATAGTCCAGTCCCTTGATTTCTACCAATACAGCACGGTCACCATTTTCATCTCTATCAATATCCGCTTTTGCCTTTTTTAGCAATGCTGATTTTCCTAGCTGTCGACCACCATACACAATATTGGCACCTGTCGGAGACTCAATTCGTTCAAGTTCATGCTTTCTTCCCATAAAAATCTCAGGAGGCATAACATTTGAAGACTCCCATACATATGGCTGATAATAACCAAAAGGAACAATCAAAGACATTAACATTCTCTTTGACTTGGTTTCATCATAATTTTTCACCATATACATCATGACGGTTCTATCAACTACAACAAACAGTTTGTCTCCGAGTTCTGTTTTACTCTTTCTTGCAAGTATTCTTCTTTCTGGTTTATCCAATGCACAATCGAGAAGAATCATAGTATGTTTTGCATTCCCAATTTGCTCCATCAGATTGATCAATCCAGCAGCATCATATTTTCCATTAATACAAACTACTCTAAAGCCTTCTTCAGCTGCTCCTGATCCAAAAGCTGCGATTGGATGAGTATATATTTCTTTCTTTCCATTTGTAGCCTTCAATGTTTTTACGCTGTAATTTTCAAATCTGACAATTTGATTCTGCTCCTGAACAGAACTTGCATCCACCTTAAATCCAAATCCATTCAAGAGTGCAATTAATCTATCCTTACCCAATCTGCTTCCACCAGGTAACCAGTTATCAGCTAATCTTTTACCTCCACGTTCTTCCTTATTACGTGTTCTGTTGCTTACAAGCGTTGCGAAACTCGTTTGGCTCATAGCTACAACCTTGTAGTAATCATTGTAATCATCGAGGAAATCTTTTAAAAAATTCTCTTCAATTATATCTTCATGTTCATCATCGATCTGATCTGCATGCGCTAACAAATCTTCCACAACAGTATAGTTCTGTTGTTCTATAGCCTTCTGGATTTTTACAATCTTCTTTTCCTTTATTTCAGTTGAGATTCCCTTGATACTGGTATTCTTAAATGCTTCAAGCTGTTCTAGTAAATCTTTTTCTCTAGATTTTGATTGTCTCTTAATTTCAGCAAGATAACTTTCCATTACACGTTCAAAGAAACCATAATTCGAACTTTCTAACGCGCTTTCATACCATTCGTCAATGATTTGAAGTATCTTTTCTTTCTTATCTTCCGATGAATTTGAATTGTCAATTTGACCGTAACTCTGTGCCAGCTCTAATCCACCAATGAACTGTTCCTTCTTCAAATCTGCTGTTTCTTTAGCATATTCCTCGCTTGCTTCAATTGTTGTTGAATATGATGCAATATCCATTTCATACTTTATTGATCTCAAGTATTCGACAATAAGTCTAGCTACACCGTAGTCATCCCCACCATCTTCTAATATACTCTTCAATCTAGTTTCTGGATCTTCTAGTTCTCTGTTTGCATGCTTAATTATTCTGTATTCAGGCTGAAGTTCAGCAACTTCAGCTGAATGAATATTTAAATCCGGACAAAAACTTTCATCAAGAAGCACATCATCTGTAAGCAAAAATGGAGCATAGAAATATTTCTTCTCATTTTCATCATAAGTGCCTTCAACGCATCGTAATACATCACTTAGTGCATAACGGATTGCCTCAAGTCCAGCTTTTTCTTCATCAGAAGTTAATTCACTTAATTTATCATCTGCTATTTCCTTTAATGATTGATTAAGATCTTCTATCAATGATTTTCGAATTTTCTTGTAAGCAATAGATCCTCCATCCTCATTCTGATCATTTAACTTATCCACTAAATTGCACCAATGAATCATTATCTGAATGGCTTTTGTTGTAATATTAACAATATTACTTCTCAAACGACTCATAAGATCAGCACGCAATTTCATCATCATCTTATCACCGGCTTCATCCCAGTACTTCATAATGAAATCCCATAAAAGATCCGCATCAATACTGTCTTCAGATAATGTATTTCCCTCCTTGATAAAATTCTTCTGTATGAATTCTACAACTAGGGACTGCATTTCTTTTTCATCATCCACAACAACCTTTATGTACTGTCCTATATCGTTATTAGCACTAAACAAGAGTTTCTTTGTCTCAAGGAATCGTCTCTGACTTGATCTTTCCTGTTTTTTAGCCAAAATTGTACTTTCATAGAATAACTTGGCCTCGTGCTGAACATTCCTTACTTCTTCCTCAAGTTGTGCTTTACTCTTAGCTCTATAATCAGCATAAGCATCCACGCCTTTCTTCTGAGAGTCTTTAAAATCAACCAGCTTATACAATACATTGCTCAATGCTGGATAATCACTTAATACTGCATAATCTTTAATAGCATTATAATATGCCATAATATTGAAATCATAACGAACCTGATTTGAAAAGAATGTCCTTATTCCTACAGCAATCATCAAATCATCATTAAATACATTGCGCGTACTTGAAACCAAATCAAACACACTATCTGCAGAATAAATACAGTGTTTCATTGGATCATTAACAGCGTATGCAATTCGATCATACATTTCACTCCATGCAGAATCTTTATTAGCTAATGCTCTTGCATAGACAGGTGCACAGTAATATTTTCTTCCTATAAAGAATTTGTAAAGTATTTCACTATGATTTTGTGTACTATCCACAACAGGCATTACCTTTATCGTTTCTGATTGTGACTTTACATCGATTATATCTGTTGATCGATCTTTCTCTGCTCCACTTACAAGCAAATCACTTTGCAGTTCCTCTATTTTCTCTGGTTTATCCGATTCGATTTCTTCCTGATTACTGTTCTCCTCTGAATAATCATTTTCATCTGTATCTATCGATTTCCATATTTCAGATAATTCAACCTCAGCTTCTGACTCGTATGAATAGTATTTATCACTATCTGCTGAGAACAAATAAACGTGTCTTGAATCAATTTTTCCAGGGACAAGTTTTATTATCTCATCCATGATTCTCTTTGCTATTTCAACATTTATTGCTGCAAAAACAAAAGAGATGATATTTTTACTTTCCTCTATCAGTTTTGTTATATTATTCGCAAAATCATCAGTTTCATCATAATTTGTCCAGAAAGCTCCAGCCAAAAATTCTACATCGTCACTGTTTGAAGAATCAAAGGTTCTGTATGCAAATGCTTCTGTCATGACAATACAATTTGATGAACTTTGCTTAATCTCCGATTTAATATGATTATTGGCAGTATTTGTATACAGTTTTAACATAGCCATTCTCACAGCTGCACTTGATGATGTATCTTCTATTAACTCACCCATACTATCCGTATGTAACTGCCTTACTCCAACAAATTTTGAAGCGTCCTTGTAAGTTAGTGATTTTTCCAATCTTGGTGAAGAACAATAGAATTCTCCTCCAGGCATTATTCTATACTTACGTAAATATCCTTTTTTCTGAAGAAAATCCAAACTCATATCTGCAACGTCTTCAGACATATTACATCTTATTTTTAACAATTCTGGAGACAATATCATAAAGTTACTTAATTGTTGAATTATACTTTTAAGTGCTTTGACATTTCCCTTCCTCATATCATTTGAAAAAATACTGGCTGACAATTTTTTTGTCTCACCAGAGCTAATATCCTTTGAAAGTATTCCGAATGAATGGTCATCAAGTGCGATTTCTCCCTCTTCTAATGACATTCTGAATACAGTATGCTCTTCTTCAACATCTTCATTTTCTTCGTGGTTTTCCTCTTCTGCTTCTTCATGACTTTCATGTTTATCATCTACCTCTTCAGTTTTTTCATCTTTAGTTTCAGAAATTTCCTCCGAATTATCCTCTTGCTTTTCTTCTGTCTTCTCAATTTCTATCGGTTCAACTGTAACTGCTGTTTCTTCCCCATTCTCAGATACAAAATAGCTCTTACTTAATAAACCTCTAGTTACATATGACGGATAACTAAAATCGTCGATTAGACTGTCCAGCATATCGTTTCCTTCATCCGTATTTAGGTCGTCACATGCAAGTGCTTTCATAAACAGTTCTGGACCTTCAGCACCTTCAGAGATTTCATCAATATCTAATCCTTCACCATTACTGATTCTATCGAGCAGAGATTTTGCTTCTTTCTGCAGAGGTTCGAGCGCTATTGTGTATTTTGCAATAAGTGACTGAACAGAAATGAATCTTGTCAAAGTCATTTCTATTTCTTTTATCTTTCCTCTCATCACTACAGACTTACTATTCTTTAATGCCTCATAATAAGCACTAATGTCACTTCCATCCTCTGGCATCTCATTATCAGAAAGTTCGCTAATGGCAACTGACTTTACAGCTTCATACTTCTCACACAAAAGATTAATTATGTCATTCAAATCATCACATTCACTTGAAGATGGAACTCTTCCCTGTGAAATAAGTGCAAGCATTCCTTCTAATTTACCCTTGGATTGATCTACAAACTTGTTAAATTCCTCAAATAAATCATCAATATTCAATCTTACGTCCCCCTCTTTTGCACTTTCAGGCATAATCTCTGTTTCTGGCAGATTGCCTATTGCAACAGAAAGTAATGATGCCTCTTCCTTTGTAAGCAATTCTTTTCCTTCTAATTTTTTCTTTGCTTTCAATACTAATTCTTTTGTATCTTCATACATTTTATCGCTTTCTCCCATGCTTGCCTCCTATTACAATTGTTCTATTGAAATATGAGGAGTATGATTTGAATCAATACCTTCATCTTCAAGTATTTCTGCCGTTTCTGCTGAATCAATAACAATAACAATACTATCGATCAAGCCAGAATCTGCTAGTCTTTTTAGTTGTTCTATATGGTCATCTTTTTTTTCATCAAAAATACCCGCAAAATAATATGTAACCTCTAGCGAATCACTTAGTTCACACCCAAATACCATTTCCTTTTTCTCGTCTAAAGTAAAGATAATATGTTCTTTATGATTTTTTTTCTCTGCATAATATTTTTTCAGGCACTCTACTCTTCTTGCGTATAAATCACTCCATTTATCCACATCTAATATAAGCCTACCTGGTATAATTGCCATTGGATTATCTTTCTTTATTTTTTCAACAATCTTTTTGTTTCTTACAACTTTCTCACCTTTTTCACTCAGCGCGTAGTAATGATGGCCACTTTGTTCAAGAACTATTTCATCGCAAAACCCAGATGCAACTAAGAACTTTCCGGTCTCTAACTTAAAATCTTCTTCCTCGGTCGAAATCATTTTTTCTCTTCCAAGTCTAATTAATAATGAAATACATTCCTTTGAGCTTTGCAGTTCATGATAAGTTTTCTCTTCATCAAATGCTGATTGTTGACTTTTAATTCGTTTGAAATATGACTTTTCAGCTTTACCAAAAGAATCTATTGCCTCTTTATACATGTCAAGCAAATATAAAATATCCGATTTTTCCAGTTCCCCAGGAATAATACCTTTGTTGAATTTAACAGCAAACACATTAAGGTTTTCTAGTAATTTTGCAAGCAAATCTTCATGATTCTGATGGAATTTTTCATATTCTTTACTCATAGTAATACAAACCTCCCATCGCTCTTGTACATGCTACAACTTTCTGATTCTTAGTCATATTTTTTGCATAAACAAATACACTTGAAAACTCAAGACCCTTTGCGGCAAAAATTGAATAACATTCTTTTTCTGATTCCTCCGGTTTATCCGATGTAGTATCCAAATATACAAAATCACTATCTGAAATACCAGTTTCCTCACATAATTCAAGATATGAATCTTTATCTTTTACAATCAGTACCACATCCTTCTCAATAAGAATATCTTGTGCCTCAATCCAGTCAGATACAAGTACAGGCTTTTGAGTTTTATCAACGCTACCAATGTAATCCATGCGCACTGAAAACTTCTGATTACAGAAATCAACAATAGCTGCTGTATTTCTATAGTTTGTAGTAAGTGGATAAACTGTTGATATACCAGTCTGTGATTCCCATTGACTTATTCCACATGCTGAATGCAGCACTTGATCAACATCTCCAAAAACATTAAATACCGCTTTGGGATATAAAACATGAAGAATATCATAGTCAGCTCTATGCAAATCCTGTCCTTCATCTATACATATAAGACTATATTCAGGCAGATTTACTTCTGGATGAAGTTTCATATAGATCCTTATATAAAAAAGCAAATCTGATTTATATAAAATTCTACTTTCTTTGTGTTTTCCGCCTTTTAAATCTTCAATTTCTAGTGTTAGAATGTCAAATTTCTCTTTAACAGGTGAAAGAGCATTCCATACTTCCTTTTCGAATACAGTACTTTCGATTCTTGATAAGAAATATCTTGACTGTTGCATCTCTGACCTAAGAAGAGTATTCTGGGCCTCTTGCCCTTCATATTCATTTGCTACTCGTCTAATCCAATCTGCATATGCCGAAATCTGTCCTTCCTGGTTGTTGACTAACTCAACCAAATCTTCAATTGCCTTCTGAATTTCTCCTTGTCTCTTCACATATTTATCCATGAAATTTTTGGGTTTTTTATCACGAACAACTTCTTCTAATTCACTTTGTGCTAAAGCGATTATTTCGTCAAAAATGGCTAATTCTTCTTCATCCGATTCATATTTGGCACCTTCAGTCATATCCTTTACAATAAACAACTGTTTTGCATATTTTGCAGGAGCCTGAAGATCCGTCCCTCTATCAAATTTTCTTGATAATACTTCTAATTCTGCAATCGCATCTTGAATGCGTTTTTCTCTCGACTCTATCCAGCTTTCCTTTTCTCGTTCTGCCTCTTGAACTTCACTTACTAATCTTTCAAGTTCCTTTTGATTACCGAGATTTCTATCCAATTCATCTTGGTATCGCTGTAGTTTTCTCTTTGCACTCTCGTTTTCTTTTAGGAGCTTTTCATATCCACTTCGCTTTTCTTTGTACTCAGCATTATCTTGTAGCGCTTCCTCTCTAGCATCAAATGCGCTCATTTGTTCATCTAACTGTGATACTAAGTTTTCAATAACAGTAATATCAACTGATTTCGGACTATCAATACCTAAAGCATTGCATCCATCAAAGACATACTTTTGAATTGCATTATCAATCTCATTTTCAATTCTTTGAACATTTTCTTCTTCATAAACTGCAAATAGATATCCGTCTGGAAGATATTCTTCTGTTAACTGGTAAACATACTGACGATCCTTAAATCGTTCATCATAAACGCTGAGCAAATTACGGTACAAATCTGCTAAAGAACAATTAAACACATCCGACAGCTGATACCTCTTCATCAAAGCTGCAGAATATTCTCTAAAAAGCTTTGTTGGTGTCAAAAGCAAAACTTTATTCCATCCATCTTGGGACAATTCATCTCTCAGAAAAAATAATCTATGTAATAAACATTGTGATTTACCTGATCCAGCACATCCTTGTACAACAAAACTTTCTCTTGCCTCTGTACCGATAATCTCAAACTGTTTTAACTGCAGCGTTGATATAATATTACGAAGTGTAGGATTATCTCTATTTTCCTGCAGTCTACTTTCAAGCATTTCATCTGCAGTAACTTGGAATTCCGTAGCATCTCCAAATGGATATAATTGAATCACATTAAGAAGTACTCTTTTTTCGATTTCAGTATCGCAAATTAATTGTGGTATCAGTGTAAAAGCATCACCATGTGGACCTGTATACGAAATCGGATCACCTTTCTTTGCTTGGTAACAATGAAACAAAGCCTTAGATATTGGCCTTTTATTATCTTGTTTAAACGGTAACAATAGTCCATCATTGCCAATACTGAATGTTTCTTCTAAAGATTCGCAATCAGACAAAAAATAATGATCTATGTCATCCTCACCTTCAAAAGTCATTTCAATGTGTGAAAAATAAGGACTATCATAAAGCTGAGATATCAACTTCTCAACCTTATGTTTTCTTCTGTGTGCTTCTGATAGCTGACCGTGTACCATAAATGCCTCTTTATCGTCATAAGCACCACCATCTACAGACGATTTTTGTCTTCTCACACCAGAAGACGCCTCCGAGGACATAGCGTCAAAGACCTTGTATACCTTTTCCTTTAGTTTTTCTTCTTCAATACGACGTTTATCTTGCGCGACTGCCATTCTGATCCCCCTAGACTTCAGCAAATACCTTTTTAAATAGCAATTGGGTAAATACATCATCTACCTGCTTTGCTATATCTTTCGACAAAATTTTAGTTCCAAGTTCTATGTTTCCTTCTTGTCCGTGATATGAAAGATTAGCAGATGTAATTAATGTTTCTTTCATATCGATTGATATTACTTTTGCATGTAATGCAGACATAGAATCATCTTGTTTAGGATAATTGTATATCTTCAGGAATTTCCCTTGATATCTGCATAACTTATCAAAGTTTCCTTGACTATCTATGTTATTTACAAAAAACTTTACTAATATGCCCTCTTGGCTTTTCTGTATAATGCAATCAACTAGATCAGCAAAATAATCAGAAAGTGAATAACCAGTAATCAAGATACTACTTTGAGCATTCTCAATCATTGATTTGACAACTACTTTTGTTGCTTTAGTTTGTATTGCAAATGATGGAGGCGCAGTAACAACTAGTTCAGAGTTTGGTTTTACTGGTTTACTAGATGCAGCTATTAATGTATGAATTTCTTTTGCCTCTTTCTCTGATAACCCATGATATCGTTGAAGAAGCATAGCAACACCTTCATCTGATTTTGAAATCGCATCCTGCTGAATCTGATCCATCAAAATATCTAAGCTCATGATTCCAGTTGACATAGATCCTCCACCAACTTCTTAAAATATGACTGTTTCTCTCTTCCAGCAATTGGAACAACTAATCCTCGGTCCAACATTCTGTTTCCGTTTTCGCAAGCTGTCTCAGAAACCATACAGCAGGAATGACATGCCGCTCCATTTGAATTGTTTCCTGCTGGAATATTATTCAAACACTCCGGATCGTTTGTACATAAGAGTGCTTCTTGAAATGCATCTCTCATAAGAGTATTAAGTCTATTTATTGTACCAAGCTCAACCAATCCACCTAAGGATCCCTCTTTATCAGCACTTCCAGTGTAAAGAAGTATTCCTGACATCTTATCACCAAAGTATATTCTTTCTCGTATTGCTGATGATGAATATCCAGATGACATTGACATCTGCTTAATTAGTAAATGCGCATAAGTATGCATTAAAACATATCTTGCGTCTCTTAATACAGTTATTGTCCAACCTCTTTGTTCGCAGAATTCCTTGTAACATTCTGCATATCTTTCGGATAAATTTTTTAGTTTTTCTTCCGACAGCCAAGCATCAATAGTTTCTTTGTTAAATTCTATAAAGATACCTTCTCCATGAACCTCAGCCGCTGGTAACCATTTTTCAGTCTTTCCCTTATTTAGATAAACAATATTTGCTTGCTCGTCTGCATCTGGATCCGGCGCATCTACTCTCGTAAAACCAAGTAAAACTCGCACTTCCCTAAGTCTCGTCACACGAATGATTCTCTTGAAATACTTTTTTAAGTAATCCGGTAATGGATCTTCTTCAGCCTTAAAATGTCTTTTGTTTGAAGCATATATCGGATCATCATGATGAGTTATCGCATCATATTCCATCTGTTTGATTTCTGTAAACTCAGTGATGTTGTCTTTTCTACGCTTTAGGGCAGCATCAAATTCTTCACGTGTATATGCTGAAAAATGCTTCTCATATACCTTTTGAACACCCATTTCCCCAAAATCTTCTTCATAACTTTCAATCATTCTCAGATGTTCATCTATTAAGTTATAAAGAGGATTAATCCAAGGTGGAATAGAAATAGCGCTTCTACTTACTGCAAAATATACATTCGAAGCTCCTCTCTGAGATGGAATCATTTTCTTATCACATTTTTCATTCTTATGATTCGGTCTGAAAGGATGATTGCCTGAACAACATCCAAAATCTTCAAAGTTCTCTTCTTGTGTTGCACCACTCATACTTCTCTTTGCATTACAAGATGTGCATTCCACCCACATATCTGCCAATGTGGATGTGTTTCCAGTTGAATACATTCTTAACTTGCCTTTACATGTTGTCTTTCCTCTATGAACCCACCAGCTCCAAGGGAAATCATTCATATGTCCATTTGCACATATCGTAATAAAACGAGAAGGATATGCTTGACGATGGCAATCTGGACAATTCACTCCAAAACGAAGATATTTATTAATATCAAAATTATCTCTTGCATCAAACAATCTTCCACACTTAACATTTGAACATACGTGAGTGTAAGGAAAACTTACAACAGGTATATCGCCATTGTAAGATGTCCTTGGCATATAGAAGCAATCAACTTTTAAGTAAGATGCTAATCTTCCATCAATGATTTTCTTACCTTTGTCCTTCCAATAATTCAAATCCAATACAGTTACAGAATCCTTTACTGCATCGACAATAGAACCAGGACCAAATGTTGTGATTATCTGGTTAGGACGAAGCTCACCTAATTTATTGTTATCAAATCCTGGCATAATCAATCCTCCGTGTAATAGTACATATTTGCTGCGCTTTCAACTTCACGCATAGATCGTAGTGTTGCTTTCTCGGTGTCAGTGCAATTCTCGCCATAACTATTCATTAATCTATTGTACTTCTCCGTTTTTAGGACATAGTATCTAAGCCTCTTTTCTTGCGCCGCCAAATGTTTCCAGTTATCAATAAATGTTTCAATTTCGATTTCGGCATCCACTTTTGCAGTCGGCTTAATAATACTAAGTCTATCAACAACAAGCGACGTTACATCATCAATTTGCTGGTCTGTAAGATCCACAATATTGACTGCATCTGCATTTGTTGCCATACTAGGATATTTTAATCTCATCGCAGCAATTATTAGCGCATGCATAACTCTATCTCTAGCTCTTGCAGAAAACGGAGTTGCAGTTGTACCCTCGACAAACCTATAAAACTGAGAATGATAACCAGTAAAGTTTTCGTAATGTGATAAATCTCTTGGTCTGTATGGATTATAAAGTGTAACAACTAATCCCGGAAAAGCTCGTCCAATACGGCTGGTTGCCTGTATATATTCTGAATTCTGCTTAGGCTGACCAGTAACAACCATTAAGCCAAGTCGATCTACATCCATACCTACTGCAATCATATTTGTAGCTATTGCAGTATCCAAACAATCTTTTGAATCATATGTAGTCTCAAGCTGCTTAAGTTTCTTTGGTATTTCATATGAAGACATTCTTGAAGTAATCTCTTCTCGACGGCTCAAGAATCTTTGCTTACTCATGCCATATTTTTTCTTAATTCTCTGAATACGGTCAGGAATATCGTCTTGTAGCAATCTAACAGCACCGCCAAGTTCTCGAATACTATTGTAATATCCAACCAAGCTATAATAAGGATCAATAAATTCTTTATATTCATCCTTTAATGAAAGATCATATGATTCCTGAAGAATAATCGAATATATTCTTAACAATGCTGTCTTGACAGATTGTCCTGGTGCACACACGCCAACATATTTTCTAAATGGATTTTCCTCAACCGGAATCTCTGTAATAAAGAAGCTGTCGCCTATTTCAAATCCATTTGGAGGGAATTGTGATGTATTTTTGCGCGCATACAAGCATTTTGCCTGTTCTCCTGCATTCTTAATTGTAGCTGTCGATACGACATACTTTGGCTTTATTTTCTTTCCATTGTTCTTGTATGTGCACAAATCTTCTATTAATGTTTCGTATGCTCCATATACAGTTCCTAATGGTCCAGTAATCAGATGTAACTCATCTTGAATGATTAATTCTGGCGGAAGGAATGGTCTTATAGGTGTCAGTGTTGATGCAGGCAATTCATCTGTTTTATTATGCTTAGAATGTTCTGCTCCAATAGCAACATAACCATCTCTGCTACACAAACGATCAACTCTACCAAATAATGCATTTGTTTCTACAGCCCAAGGTAATCTGGCGTATTTATCTACTGTTGAAAGAATAATAGTTGGACATTTTGAATATATCTCTTCATCCACCAAATATACTGGAATTTTTGTTCTCTTTTCATGATACTTATAAAAAAGACAATTTTTGTCCAAGCAATATATGTCTACAGATTTCTTTTGAACATTAATATCAAATGTTAATTCTGTAATATCTTCCTTTTCTTTTTCCTTACCCTCTATTCCTCTCTCGGATAACGATTTCCCACAGAATGGACAAGTGAGAAGCTGCTTATATATTAGTTTCTTTTGTGCTCTTGCCTTTGATGTCTTGTCTGGATCTTCTGGATCTTCCTTTAGTGCTTGGAAGTCATTTGGAGTTACGCCACCACCAACCCAAAATCCGATGCTGATTGGTTCTTTACCATACTTTGGATATTCTTTTTTTCTAATTAATTCTGCAGCAATTACCATCTTAGTAATTCTGTCTCTTTGCTGTGTAGTAAGCAATCTTAGTGTGTATCTTAATATTGCTGTTACACCACCATCACGATTATATGTGTCATCATCATTAGCACGTAATCTTCTATTGGCAATTACAAACGCCATCAATCCGAGATAAGCCTCTGTCTTTCCTCCACCTGTTGGAAAATAAAGCAAATCTACAATTTCTCTATCTTTATGGTTTGCATCTACAATTGCATTAAGATTCATAAGAATAAACGCAATCTGGAATGGTCTCCATCCGAAATCATTCTCAGGCTTTCTTGGATCTACAAATTCTGTAAAATTACATTCGACTCCTGATCCATATACTTTTGAGAAGTTCATAATATTTCTCTGCATAATCATTGCTCTATTCATAAAGCAAAAGGCATCGAAAGAAATATCATCTGTAACAAGTAGCTGGATACCTTCTCTGATTCGAGATAATGCCTCTTGACACTTTCCAACTATCTCATCACCAATTTTCTCCCTAAACTCCCGTTCCATCATCTTTGAATCTGAAGCTAGTTTTGTAATTATCCATTCCTCATACGCATTAGCTAGGACATTAAGTTTTTCAATAATCTCATCTTTTCTCTTTGCCATAGATAAAGATCTCATTGAGAAATAAAAAGGATCAAATCCCTTCAGTGAAGCACTTACTCCTGGAAATTCATACTGTGGAATGAAATCTGACTCAACATAGGTGGTTCTCCCTTCAACCGTTTTGCCCCATGTTGCAGCACATCCTCTTCCTCTGCCCAGAATAGGTCTTTGCTCAAAATAAAATTCGTCAGTAGCTAGAACCTCACGACAAATATGTTCTGCGATAAAAAGGGTTTCATCTGTTGCAGAATAAGCCTTTAAATTGACTTGGAACATTAAAGATTCCACTTCACCTTCTGGTGTATTTCTCTTGTTTATTACATATGATGTTACTAGAGAATAACCGGATTTTAACCCGATTCTTGATATATGTAACCATATATTTGAATCACTAATCAGTTGATATTCCTTATTCTTCTCAAATTCAGCAAAATTTACCACAACCGTTTCTTTTATAGGATGTCTAGTATATTTCGCAGCATTAATTTCTTTTCCCTCTTTGGTTAAAACTTTTTCTGTTGACTTTGTGTAATCCCCCCACCTCACATCAATATTGATGCTAGGTGTAGTAGAATCAACATAAAAACTAATTCCCATAGAGGAAGGAATCTTGAAATGACTTGTTGTGATTGGTTCATTATCATCATCTTCGCCAGCAGTATAGTCTGCACCATCCTCGATAGCTAAATCAGAATCAACTTCTTGTTCATCTTCCTCGCCACCTTCACCACCAAGTTCAGTTTGAGGTGCTAACATTCCTACTACGTACGCGTGTCTTGGATTCTCATTTAATACTTCATTTTCATCTGTGGGTCCAAGAAGATCCATTTTAAGCATATCAATGATTAACTGTCTCACTTCGGAATACTTAAATCTGTCCATATGAATTTCCAATGCCTCCATTCACTAAAATTTCAGTACAATATTTATCAATAAAATCGGGTTTATATCGAACTGTTTATCATATTCTTGTATCACCTGCTCTGCTTCACTTTCGAAAGCAGCAACTTTTTTAGGAATTGACTTTTGTATCCTGTCTGCTTGTTTCTTTTTATCTGCTATCTTTTTTCTTATGTCTGCTTTTTCTAAAGTATCCTTTGCTTCAAACTCTCTGACAAACAATTCTTCTATCTCAGAATTCATGTCCATCATCTGAAAAGAAAGCTGATCTGTCTGAAGTTTCACCCAATTCTCAACTTTATGTTTGTTATATTCTTTATAAGGCTCAACTGATTTTTTATACTGTTCTACCATTTCTTGTATCAGCTTGTCATACAATCTTGTCATGTATTTCATTTCAGTCTGAGTTGGTACAAATTGACTCATATCCGAATCTTTCGCATTCTTCAACGCATTGAGAATATCTGACTCTGCAAAATCAATATATTCTCCTTTCCCATCACATAATAACAGCACCGGAAATAGCACCTCTGAATTGTCACAAAATGCTCCTAAATATAGCATCCCATGCGATCCAAAACTCTCTTCTCCCCAATTATTAATTTGCCAGAAAGTAGTCCTTCCATCCATTTCAGGTTCATTTATTTTAGACCAGAAATCCACTTCATCAAGGTACCGAACAATCTCTTCCTTTGTATGTTCAAGAGCTTCTCCCTTTGCTTCTGGATTCTCCATTAGTAAAAGGTTTCGAAGCTGGACAATTTGATTACTTATGGTAACATCAAGCTGATGATTCAGCCTATCAAAAGCTCTGCTGAAATCACTTGTCGAGTCACATTTTTGATAAATATCTAAAATAGTTTTTTCAAAACTAATTCCAGACTCTAAAGCACCAAGAGCCACATCTGAAGCCCCGAATACACCTTCAAACAGTTCAAACTTTCGTGAAAGAATTTCATATACCCTCTTATCAGCTTCGTTATCTGTATTTAGCAAGTTCATTGCCACTACCTCATGTAATTGACCATAACGATGACAACGCCCAATTCTTTGCTCTATCTTCTGTGGATTCCATGGTAAGTCATAATTAATAATCGTATTACAGAACTGCAAGTTCAAACCTTCTGAACCTGCATCTGTTACAATTAGAATTTTTGCATTGTTCTTAAAGTAATCAACAATAGCATGCTTATACTCAACACTTCTTCCATGATTAATTTTTCTGAAATTTTTAACCTGCCATGCTCTGTAGATTTCTTTTGTCATTGGATCGTCAAAATCCCCATTAAACAAAACTATATCTTTTTCCTTATATCCGTCTCTTCTAAGCACATTAGTAATATACTTCTGTGTTCGTTTTGATTCTGTAAATACAACAACTTTTTGCGGTATGTTTTCTACCTGTTGTTGATATAATGCAGTCTGTAAAGCTGTTTTTAATGCTTCTACTTTAGCATTTGTCTTAACCCGATTTGCAACATTAATAATCTCTTGAACTGCATCTATTTCTTCCTGAATCTTCTGCTTCTTAAATAAAATTTCTTCATCATCTTTATCCGCAAATCCTGTCTCATCGATTTCATCCTCTACAAAGTCCCAAAACAAATCAAATCCTTCGACAGCCTTAGCAGACTTGGTTCCCTGGTACAATTTCTTCAAACGGTTCTTTAACACTTCAAATGTTTCGATAAGAGCAAAACTTGATGATGCTAATAATTTACGGATAACAAGAATAATAAGCCCTCTGTTTGCTATTGGAATTGAATATAGATAATCTCTCTTAAGAAAGTCATTAACTAGCTCATATAAATTACTCTCTTCTTCTGTGAGATGAAAATCTACAGTAATACAAATACGCTTCTTAAAATCCATGTATTTGCCAACGTCTTTTCTAAGCGTTCTATACAAAACAGGGGATAATTCTTGTTTAAGTTCTGTATAATCCTGCCCCTCTATGTATTTTTTATTAAATGCTTTTTCTGGTCCAAAAATTCTAGGATCTATAAAAGAAACTAATCCATGCAGGTCAGATAAAGAATTTTGCAATGGTGTCGCTGTTAACAGAATTTTAGGAATCCCTTTTGTTAATTCATAAAGATTCTTTGCCCTTTTTGTGCCATGAAAAACATTTCGTAGATTATGTGCTTCATCCACAATTACGAAATCCCATTTTACAGAAGTAAATCTTTTCATTAATTTAGATGCGTAATCATAAGACGTCAGTATTACTCTCACTTCGTCTTTTTCCAAATAGGACTTCATGGAATGATAGTCTTTTTCAACTGTCAGTCGATCCAATATATTTACTTTAATTCCAAACTTCTCATCTAACTCTATTTCCCATTGTTTTCTCAATGTTGCGGGTAATGCAATTAGAATTTTCTTTGCACCAGACTCAATGACATATTTCAGAACCAAGCCCGCTTCAATCGTTTTTCCTAAACCAACTTCATCTGCAAGAACAATTCCGCCAGTTTTAAGTGCCTTTAATGCAGCACAAAAAGCATTGACCTGATGAGGATTCAGTTCAATCTCAGTATTTAGAAGACATTTATACGGTGATTCATCTAGTGATATCTTTTTATATCTACTGTACTGTCCAAGCAGAATGTTGTTCTCCATCTTACTCTCCTTGCTTAAGTTCTTTTGCAATTCCTTTTGCAATTCCTTTTGCCATTATGGGGGGGACTGCATTTCCTATCTGCACAAACTGTGCTGTTCTAGGTCCCTCAAAAAAATAGCTATCTGGGAATGATTGTATTCTTGCAGCTTCTCTAACAGTGATGGATCTGTGCTGTTCAATTTTAGGATGAATATAATAATGTCCATCCTTCGATATATGCGCCACCATCGTATGGCAATATGGCATATCCCCTTCTACAACCTTAAACCTATCCAAGAATGCTGTTTGATTTTTGTGTGTTTTTAGTTCGTCTGGTAAATCTTTATAATTCAATCTTTTATGACCATCATTCCATGCCATTATTGCTCTTCGATAAATCTCAACATCTCTTTCTTTGCTTGGACGGCTGACATGATGTGTTAAAATATCTTGATTAGTTCTAATTCCGTTCTCTTCTAAGTAGGTACTCATTTCGGCTGTTACATAGTCTGTTCCCGTTTCTCCTGGATGAAGCGAAGGAAGATCATCCAACAAATCATTTACCACGGCGTTCGTTTCAACTTTTTCAAATTCTGGATAATGATACTTTGTATCCTTAAGCCATCCAACAATAATCATTCTATGTCTTTTTTGAAGCACTCCAAAATCATGGGATATCTGCTCTTTGTATTCAATTTCATATCCTACTCTTCGAAGTTGTGCCTGGATTTTTTTCCAAGTGCTTCCTCCATTAGCAGACTCTACCCCCATAACATTTTCAAAAACAAACATCTTAGGATGATATTTTTTAAGAAATCTTGCATATAACTTATACAATTCATTTCTTGGATCCTCAGACATAGGTCTTTCCATATGACTACTCTGAGCTCTACCTATTAATGAATATGCTTGGCAAGGCGGTCCTCCAATTATTACATCCACTTGGTTTATCTTTTGTTCTAATAGAATTTCATCTATCCTATTAAACAAGGATGGTAATGTTTTATCAGACATCGTCTCGCACATCACTGACTTAAGATACTTTTCTGGTATATTCTCTAAAAACTCTTCTCTTGTTAATTCACCTCTTAAATACGCATAATAAATAACTAATTTATTTTTCGATTTCAAATAGTAATATGCTGTTCTAGTTTCAAGTGTTTTTGCTGCGTAAGGATTCATTTCAACATGTGCGATAGGTTTAAACCCCATTTGCATAAAGCCTTCCGACAAACCACCTGCCCCAGCAAATAAATCAATAAATGTATATTCTCTTTTTTTAGCAGAACGCTTTGCCATAATATCTCACTCTTCCGTGCAATACTTAGTCTTGAAATACTCCCTCTGTATCAAAAATGTGATCCAATTCATCATTATTGATAGCCGCAAGCACTTTACTTCTAATTGCACCTTTAGCCATATCCAAACGCTTAAAGCGTTCCTTTCCGGCTGCATCCTTTCCTGTTCGTATTAATTCAATTCTTCCTATTCTTGCTTCAGCCTCTGCATACTTAGCAAATGCTTTTGCTTTACCCAAATTATCCTTAAAGTCAGGATTGTGAGGTTCGAGAATATCCATTACATATCCTAGTTCTTTATCTTCTCGTATTATCACAAAATCAGGATAAGTGGTTTTAGTAATTCCATCTATTTCATATGGGAGTCTCAAAGACCAACTCTGTCTTGCAGGGTTTCTAAGCCAGCATACAAAATCACTCCTCTTACGTTCTTCCTCAAGAACACCCTCTTCCCAACCATTTAACTTGATAGTTGCAATTCCATCTTCATCTGCAAAAAGATGATCTGCATGTGTCTTTCCACCTTGCTCCATTCTTGCACTGATTGTTTCTGGCAAAATGAAGTTATGCTTACTTACTAGGTCACCATCTGCAATAATGTCACTATACTGCTTTTTGCATTTTTCAGATTTACTAACAACATATTTACGATATGTATCATTGAAATAATGGAACTTCTTCTCTGCATATTTTGTAAGCTGAGCCATGCATTCATCATCAGCTGCAAATAGAATACAATCAATCTTGAATGCATTAGGGTTATCAAAATCTATAAATCTTCTTCCATATACCATAGGGAACCCATAGCCCCCCAATCTTGCATCTGCAGCACGCAACTGTCTATCCAAATCAGATTCCGATGTAATAAACCAATCATTCAAAGAGTAATTATTTAGAGTTTCTCCAAAAACATCAAAAATCTGAATTGATAACTTAAATTCCATAACCTGCTTTGCAAGTTCATCATATTTCCCTTTTGAATGAAGTTGCTTTATATATGAACGAATCATATCCGTTACTTCTGTTTTTACTTCCTCATTCGCATCCACATAAATCATGTACTGTGTAAGTAAACCAGCCAAGCTTAACAAAGATTTTAAGTAACTGTTAATCCGAACATCTTTCACCATATATGTTAGGAATCCCTGTTCATTAATAAACTTAATGACAGATTCTCTATCTAATTCTGATACCAACGAAAGCTGAGTATATTTTCCTTCCGGCTCACTGTTGTTCTGATTTTGTGCGCTTACTGGAACATTTATTATCGGTAATGGTTCTTGCTGTGGATGAACAATTCTAGAGCCATCATCCGTTTTAGGCATTTCCTCCGATGTCGAATGTTCTCCTTCGCTAAAAACCTCCGTTTTAGGAACTGCAGCATCCTGAGAAATATCACTCGTTTGACCTTCAGCACTCTGTGTAGGCTTTTCAACCTCTGTTCCATTATTTTCTTGGTCAGAATTCCATGAAAAAATATCAACCTGTCCTGGAATCTGTGTTTCAACTTTTTTCTTTCTGGTATGTACAGTCCAAGGAACATATACCTGCTCTTCCATAGACTCTCCATCAATTACTGTTGGAATTTCACCACCTTCAGAATTTTGAAGTTCATCTATTACTTTCTGAACTGTTTCTTTGTTAAAGTATGGCAAAAATAATCGAACATCATTTAGGGAATCATCAACCATTACATGACATTGCAATGGTGTTCTTACCATTCTTCCTAAAAGCTGGGCAATATATGTTACATCTTCAGCTTTTCTAAATGACATCATCGTCTCTGCTCTTGGGCAATCCCATCCTGTTGATAGATTTTCTTTGAAAAGCACAACCCTTACCTTTCGACTATCTGAAATATCAGACGGTTCAATATGCGCAACATTCAATCCATTAACCTCAATATTTCCTGTGGATCCGAATGTATGAACTACCTCACCTTCAGAAAATCGTTCTTCTGTCCGTTCTTCTATCTTTGCAATGACATCATCTAAATCGGTGTCTGATATTTTACTTCCACTACCTGCCAATACCTGCACAACAAATACTGGATTTACATTTGCATAATGTTGTTCAAATGTATATTGATACCAATGCTTGCATTTATCGATCCATTCATCTGTAGCAGCCTGAAGTACTGACATATCGTTATACTTAGAAGGATCTTCTGGATAAGTAATTACAATTCTATCCTTTAACAATCCTGATGCTCTTACCTGTGCTGGACTAACAATTGTCTTTTGCAAAGTTGATGTTGTCTCTCCAACTAAAGCCGTAAAGCGTGCAGCCGTTGCGCTCATTCCAATTACAACAGGAACTGGAGAGAGATTAAACTCTGGGATGCCCTTAAGGAATCTTTGCATGATAGTTGTTGCGGTACCTGCCTGTCTTCCTTGCATACCTCTATGTGCTTCATCAATAATAAAATATAGTCTGTCAGATTTCTCTCTGGCTGTATTCTCAATTGTTTCCCATATAGTATATTGACGAGTATCTGAATGATAACTAAGATTTGCTCCTCTTCCTAATTTCTGAGTATTCACAAAATAAATATGACCATCTTCTAATATTTCATTGTCAAATGACTCGTCAGAAATAACTACACATTGATCCATTCGAATCTTATCAGCCTTCTGATCGATCTTCTGTTTTGATTGTTCATTTAGCTGGGGAGAATCTGACAGCCAAACAAAAATGGCGTCTGGCTGTTCTGTGAATTCTTCGGATCCAAAATAAACATCCTCTATAAAAGATGACATAATAATCGTTTTGCCAGAACCTGTAGGTGCCTGAAGTGACATTACTTGAGGAACTTTATATGATCTGTAGCTATTAAGTGCTATAGCAGCCTTCTTACGAAGATCACTTACAGCAAGCTTTTGAAATGGAAATAATTCGTTTATCATTTCTTAGTTCCTCCCATGATTAATTCTAAAATTATCCAGATAATCTCTGTATAGCTGATATGTAGTCTCGACTCCAAGACTTTTCGCCATAGATCTGTAATTCACTTCATAATCTGTTATCAGATAAGCGGTCTGGATTTCCTTTTTATCTGCAAGTTCTTCTTCAAATTGCGCAAAAGCGTTTTCATTAATCAAAACTGCAAATTTATTTTCTGGAAGAACTAACATATCTGGCAAATTGTCACCACTAAGTTCAGGGCATTTCCCAATTGCACCTGCTTTCATCCAAAGAGTTGGTAGCATCTCTTTGAACTGAAGACCAAGAGCAACTGCTGTTTTATCTAGAAAACCCAATTTAAAGAAAATAGCGTTAGTTGCAAACCCTTCGGACATTTGTCTTTTTTCTTCGCCAACCAAATATTCACCGATTATTCTGTTTTCATTTATATCTCTTCCCATAATTGAACACTTTGTACGCGGCCATGTAACATACCTTGCAATCCCTAATTGGTTCCATTCATTATCTCCGGGATAAGTATTATTTTTTATTAAGGAGGCAGCCTCATTTTCAGATACTTCATTATTAGTGACCATCACGCATCTGCGTGAGCCATTATCTTCACAATTCAATATGTTCACGGCATGCAATGTAGTCCCTGATCCTGCAAAAAAATCCACAATCAAAGCGTCTTTTTTTTCAGCTGTAAATAATTTCAAGCAATCTTTCACAGCATATAATGACTTTGGAAAATCAAATCGCACTTCACCTAAAATATTTTTCAAAATTTTCGAACCATAATCCCTTGCATCATGCGTTTCATATGACCACTGTGTTTTAGGCATAGCCATTCTGGACTCTAGATTTTCTGCAATAATGCCACCGTCTTCCGAATATCCCTTCACAAAGACCTTCCCACTTTCTATATCATTGATTGTTCCTGAAGAAAGATATTGTACAACATATAATTGTGGTTTATCTGGAGAATATTTAGTTGCCTTTATATATCCATTTTCAACTAAATTTGTACATGTACCTGGTGTTACCCCCCAAAGCATTTCAGTTCCGTCATCACGAACAGGAAAAACAGCAACACAACCGGGCAATTGTTCCACTGAAAATCTATCTACATCAGGCGTAATAGGATTACCCACTTTCACAATTTTATTTGTTGAAGTATTAACATATAAAGGATAAAACTGTGAAGGTCGAGATGTACGAATATTTGCAGGATTTCCTCTTCTAAATGATCTCCAATGAATAGATTCACCTTCCTTCGAATAATTTGCATTTTCTATAGGCGTGATCAAATAGTTCCCCATCATGACAAAGAAAATAAATTCATTTGTTCTACTAAAACTGTTAAATCTTGCCGCCCCGCTTCTTGCAGTCAATGTACTAATCATTTGTATATTTGCTTCTGGGAATATTTCCTCTAAAAGGCATCCCAAATGAAGATACTCCTTTTCATCAATAGTTATAATCATCACAGAAGCTTGCGCGTTAAGTAGTTTCTTAGCAAGTTTCAATCTTTTTTCAATAAAGGACAACCACTTACTGTGACGATATGTATCAGATCCATCTACATAATCGTTATTGTATTTCCAATCTTTCGCACCCGTATTGTATGGTGGATCGATATAGATACAATCCACCTTTCCAGCATACAAATATTCTAACAGTTGAAGAGCATGATAGTTATCTGCTTCAATTAGTGTGTGCCAGAGATCACTATCTGGTTCATTACATACTGAATCTATTGGTTTCAAATATGGGTAAATAGGCTCGCCAAATTCCGCCACGCGAACTATATCCTTAACAACGAATTCGTTTTGTTCTTGAATATTATCTTTCTTTCCACATAACACTTTTTCTTCTTCAATTTTCAGAACAACATAAAGAGACCCATCCTCTTTCGTATTTCTAAGCATAACATTCGTTCCAACTTTTATTGGCATATCATAAAGTGGTGTGCACTCCGGTAAATGTTCTTCAAACACCAACCCAAACTTTTTGGTTTTTGATAATTTATTTACTTCCTTTTCTATACGATCACGCAAAACTTCATCCTGTATCTGCGCTAGCAGATCATGAATTGCTGCCATACAATATTCCTCCAATCAAACTTTTGCTGTTTTTATATATTTTCCCGTTTTTATTCTCTCGTCTTTTGGTTTTTCAGCGTCTTCCGGAATCAACCAATATGATCCTACTTTACGTGCACCTTCAATTCTATTTTCCGTGCAAAGTACACGTATTCGTCTCTGCTTAATTCCCCATCTTTCTGACACCTGAGTGATTGTTAAATATTCCATATTTTTCCCTTTCCATTCAATCAAAAATATACAATATTCCCATTTTTAAATTATAAACCTCAATCGGCATAAAATCAATTTGTATTTGCACTATTTTGATGTTTTTGTCTTAGATGGTCGTTTTTTAGACCACCTAATATATTTCAAAACAAACTGGCAAGCAGTGCTATTTGCTAGCAAATCGCCTTCTGCTTGTTGGAGGATGGTATCCCCAAGCCCCTTGTTCATCTTCTAATCGAAGATGGCTACGCACTCATTCTGAGCGCTTCATGCAAAATCCAAATCCCTGAAAACAAAAAAGGAGGGAAAGCACCATCTCCTAAAAATGGTAACTCTCCCTCAAATTATCGGTCCTGACTTTTATCGTCTTTGCTTTTTTGTTTTTGTGATTCTCTTTCGTCTTCATGCAGAACCGCATCGATATTCTGCTTCGCAATCAGATAATCCTGCATGTCTTTTTTTACCTGTCGGTATTCTGCGTATGCTTTTTTCTTAGTAGCTAAGACTTCTGCATACTCAGCATTTAGATCCTTAACCTTCGGAATCTTCTGATTCGGCAATTCACTGAATGCTTTTTTAGCAGCTTTGTGAAGTGTGATTTCTTCTCGATGTGCTTCAAAGTATTTTTTACTGTACCCTGATTTTCGATAAGCTACATATACTTCTCTAGTCTTCGAATAGTTAATGATATGCGTTCTAAGAACTGCAATTTCTCCTAATCGCTTCTCCGCTGTTTTAATCTGCTGTGACAATTCATTGAACTTTGCAGATGATGCATTTGCCTTTTCTGCCAATACTTCATAATCTCGAATATCATGTTCCTGCAGAAATAAAAGTGACTGTGAAAGCTGTTTGATGTTATAAACCTTTGCCCATCGCGCATAGCCAGCTCCTTTTCCCTGTTTGATTTTCTCCTGGATGTCGATTAGCAGGTCAAACTCTCGATTGGATTTTCCATGATGCTTTTCTTTTGCATGTGTATCTGATTTCGCTTCATGATCCAGTTCTCCCGCAATCACTTTTTGTAAATCTTCTTCCGTGTAGCCTTCCCCTAAGGATGAGATACGGATGAATCGCTTCTGCTCTTTTCCCTTGATAGAAGTATGTTTTCCTCTTTTGATTTCATACTCTTGTGCTTCAAGGTGTTTTAAGAATTCCTCATAGCTTCCCGGATTCTCCTGTAGGATGTTATCAATGGTCTGCCTGATTTCATCTCGAATAGTTTTCCTATCTGGGTACTTGCTTCTCCGTGATCTCTCGCTTGGCTTTCTCGGTTTAATCACCGACAGTTCATGCTCCAGACAAATAATATCACTCAGTCTCTGCAGAGCCAGTCCCACAAAAAAGAAGTCTCTGAATTTATGATCACAGGCAAGATTGGTAGAATTGAATATGACATGATTATGGATATGGGCTCTGTCAACATGCGTCGCCACTATGAAGGCATGATTGCCTTTCGTAAATCGCATGGCAGTTTCATACCCAACCTGATTTGCTTCCTCAGGTGTAATTTCACCAGGAGCAAATGACTGCCTAATTTGATATGCTATGATATCACTTTTCTGTCTGCGACCAGTAATCCTAAGATACTCTTTTTTCGCCAGCATGAATTCTTCGTCCACTGTCTTCGGATCACATGCGTAAGAACTGATATATTCACCATGTTCTGTTTTCTCTCCGTTCTCTGCATAATCCGTTCTGTCTTTCAGAGATTTCGCTACTGTCTTCCCTTTGTTCACATGCATGGTAATAAGTCTTGTGGCAGCCATTCGCTCCCTCCTTTCACTGAATACTGGATAGTCTTTCCAGAATTGCTTTCATCAAATTCCAAATTTCTTTCTGTCTTTGCTGCAGGTCTTCTATGTCAGCGTTGTAAATGCTGCCGGTTTCATTTGCCTTCTTTGCATACTGGTTCAGATTGTTAGTTCCATTTCTAAGAAGTGATACCAGCTCCTTCACATCTGATAAATCTAGTTGTATCACATATCCATCCAAAGACATTTTCCTAAGATAGGTACCGGGACTTTTAATCCCGGTCTGCTCCATCTTTTCACGAATGATTTCTGCATCACTTTTAGTCACACGGAAATTCATCTGTACATCTCGCCGTTCCATATCAGCACAGCTCTCTGTCCGGGCATAAGGATTTCGGCTTCTTCTCTCGCTCTGGCACTGGCTGTTTTAGCTTCTCCACCACAGATGACTTTGCTTCCTTTTCTGCAACAGTTTCTTCGGGCATGTTATTGATAATGCCATCCAACTGATTATCATTCTGTTCAATCATGTCTTCGATCCCTCTTAGTGGATTTCTGCCAGAATTGAACCCAGGCAATTCTTTGAAGCCAAAGGAATCTACAAAATAATAATTTACAATCCCCTGCTGTTTCAGAGCCACCACATCACTGACTGATAAGCTGTGTCCACGGAAGTCTTCCGGTCTGTCGATGTTGAACTTAGTGTACAGGTTCTCACAGATCACATTGGGATCTGTAGATGCCGTATGGAGTGCTCCCACATACATCACATCATACAAATCAATCTGTGGTGTCTCGCCATGCATCTTTTCGATAAAATCCAGAGACATAAATCTCATATCTTTGGAATCTTCAATCTCATGATTTAGCTGCAGAATGGCATACCCATCACTTAACGAACTTAAAAATGCCTCAAGGATTTCTCCCTGGGCACTGCCTTCCACTTCATACCATCTTTCGTTTTTCTTTCCCATCATTTTTTCTGACATAAATTATCGCTCCTTTCCCTTATTACGGTTTTCAAATTCCAAACCAAATTGTGTACGTCCATTTTCATCTACTGTCATAACGACTGTGGCATCATAGGTTTTACCTGTTTTCACAGATCTACAGCCTTTCAATTTTGCTTTGCCATCCCTCAGCAATTTCTCTGCAATCTGCTTTGTCATCTTTTTGCTAAGCGCATTAAAAAAGTGATTATCCTTCCACAATGTAAACTTGCACTCTTTGTTTTCACAGAAGAAACCTTTCTGCTTTTCCACTACATTCTTACTGCCGCATGGGCAAGTTCCGATCGATTCTCTAGCAGGATGCATGAGAACTGTGGCATCTTCTATGACTTTGTAGGTTGCTACAAGATCAGCAATCATCTCACTAATCTCTCTCATGAATTCTTCCGATTCGAATTTTTCCCTTTCAATCTCAATCAGTTTTTCTTCCCAGTCTGCAGTCATGGATGCTGACTGAATCTGCTCCGGCATCACCGTGATTAACGCAATACCTTTGTGTGTTGGAAGAAGATATTTAGTCTTCTTATCCCCTTTACGTTCTACAAATCCAATTCGCACAAGCTTCTCTATGGTGCCTGCTCTGGTTGCTGGTGTTCCAATTCCCTGATGCTCCGCATCCTCTGGCATCTCATCTGCGCTAGCATGTTCCATTGCCGATAATAGAGTGTCTTCTGTAAAATGTTTCTTTGCAGAGGTCTTTCCTTCTTTGATTTCCGGTTTTTGTACTGGTAAAGCTTTTCCTTCTTCAAATGCTCCCTGCAAAATGAAATCCTTATTTTTTGAAAGGACCGCATCCTCTGAATCATCCTCTGATTTCTTTCCAAGAATCCAGCTTTCTATTTCCTAACATCCAGGATCAGTGATCACTTTTGCCTTCGCTTTGAAGATATGGTCTGCACAGGAAAACTCTAATTCTGTTTCCTGACTGATACAGGGATTACCAATACCATCCAAGAGTCTTGCTGTAACTAGACTAAGAATCTTCTGCTCGCCTGCAGGTAGCTCCCCATAATTTGCACCAGATACATTCTGTGTTGGAATGATGGCATGATGGTCGCTGACCTTCTTATTGTTGATGACCTGTTTTGCATTGACTGGCAGTGCCTTGGTAAATCCAAACTTTTCTGCCATCTTCTTTGCCAAATTCGGAAGTCCTGCTTCCATATCCTCTGTCAAAAAACGGCTGTCCGTTCTTGGATAAGTTACCAGCTTCTTCTCATATAAGCTCTGGGTGTAATCCAAAGTCTGCTGTGCGGTAAATCCTATAATACGGTTGGCATCTCTCTGCAGATTGGTAAGGTCATAAAGCATTGGTGCCTTTTCCTTCTTTTCAGTTGTCGCATTTTTTGCAACTACTGCTTTCTCAGAAGCTTTTACTCTCTGCAGTAAATCCTCTGCAGCCTTTTTATCCTGCATGCGCTCGCTGGCTGCAATGACTCCCCCTGCAGATATTGATACTGTGTAGAAAGGTTCTGGTTTGAATCCATCAATCTCCGCTTCTCTCATGACAAGCATGGCAAGTGTTGGTGTCATAACACGACCAACATTCAGCGTCTGTCCATACAGAGTTGAAAAAAGCCGGGTAGCGTTCATTCCGACAATCCAGTCGGCACGTTCTCGGCTTAGTGCTGCTTCATACAAAGCATTGTATTCAGTTCCTGATTTCAAATTAGCAAAACCATCCACAATGGCTTTGTCTTCCATAGATGATATCCACAGTCTCTCAAATGGTTTTCTACATTTCGCTTGATGATACACAAGTCGGAAGATTAATTCTCCTTCACGTCCGGCATCAGTTGCTTCCACAAGGCTTTCTACATCATCACGTTCCATTAATCCTTTCAAAATCTGGAACTGCTTTTTCGTAGATTCCGATACTTGATACTCCCAGCTCTCTGGCAGGATCGGTAAGTCTTCATATCTCCACTTCTCATATTTCTCATGATAGAATTCCGGATTAGCCAGTTCCACCAGATGTCCTACACACCAGCTGACCAGATATCCGTTTCCTTCCATGAATCCATCTTTTCTGTTGGTAGCTCCAATCACTTTTGCGATAGACTGTGCTACCGATGGTTTTTCCGCAATTACTAATTTATACACAGGCTTCCTCCTTTACTTTTGGTTTCTTTGCAGGCGCTTTTACTTTTTTCTCTGTAGCTTCCTTTTTTTTCTGAAGCTTTTTCTTAACAGATGGCTTCTTTTCCTCTTTATTTTCTTCCTTGCTCTCTGCCATAGACAAAGATTCTTCCTTCTCACAGATAGCGTTCATTATTCCGTGAATCTGATCTGTAGTCATAACGCTGTTCTCTGTTTCCATCAAACCAAATCTCAGATCCTGAACAGCATCCAAAGTTTTCGCATCTGTAAGACTCCGTTGCCAGGATGATACTTCCACTTCCTGACTTACAATTGCTTCAAGTTTACGAAGATTCGAAGGACTCATGACATCCCAGATATCAGTCCCTTCTGTGTGAAGTGTAAAACCTTCCATATCATCCTCGGACATTCTGCAGAAAACCTCTCCGCGTTCTCCCATTTTTGCAAGTAACACACTTCCTACCAGATACTTGTCATCTGCAACGGCAAGTGCATTTCTGTCGTCATAAATCAAAAGATAATCGCCAATGACGATCTGCTTCATGTACTCCTTCATCTGATCAATGAAACCATAGAATTCCTTTTCAGATATTGCTCTGTGTTCATAATTGGTGCCCAGTACAAAGAATGTTCCTGCAGTTCCCTGACTCTTTTCAATATCTCCTTTGATGCCGTCCATAATCTGTTTCATTTCTTCCTCCATTAAAATGGCAGCCAGCTTCACACTGACTGCTCGTTATATTTTCCCTGTAGCCATATCATTATTGACCAGGGACTGATAATAGTTACTGATTGTCAAAGGAGCATTGTACAGGGTTGCAAGCATATAAGACTTCATGCTCCTCACTTTGGTTGTGTTCTCTTTCATACAGGCAAGAACAAATTGAATATGTCCATTATCCAGCTTCAAAAATCTACTTTTCACAACACTGGTTGGCTTATCATCTCCTGAGATTCTGATTGTCTGCTTCGTTGTGCAGACTGTATCAACTATTAATTCTAGGATTTCATCAATGATCGCACTATCATGTGGATTATTTTCCTTTAACCACTTAATCTCTAATGAATCTGTAAAATAAGCTGTATAATCTCGCCTCTCTTCTTCCCTCTCAGAAAGAATGAAATGAGTATCGTTAAACTCAGTATTATTATTATTAGTATTATTACATCGGAAACTTTCCGACTCTTGACTCGTATTATTTCCGGTTCCAGACTCGGAATAATTCCGACTCTGCACTCGTAAGATTTCCGAGTCTATAAAATTCTTCACATAGATAATGATTGACTTTCCCTGGCCCTGCCTCTTTCTCTCGATAAGTCCGAAGTTTTCGAGCTCCACAAAAAGCTTCGTAGCAGTCTTATCTGTTATGCTAAGAGCCTCCATCGCACTGTTTAGTGTGCAAATGATATAGACTCTGCCTTCTTCATCAAACCATCCATTCTTTGCAGAAAGGGAAACACGGTCTAGCAATATTCCATATAATGTTCTTGCATCCCGAGAGAGCCGTGCAAATCTTTTATCCGTATAAAACACTTTTGGCGTCCTGTAGAATACAAACTGATCCGACTGTTCTCCATAAAAGTAGTCGAAGCTCATCTCTTACCCTCTTTTCTTCTGATCTGCTAGGATCTTCGCCATACATGGAAAGCAAAATGCTCTTGCTCTTCCATATGGACACTCTGTTCTGCAGTTCACTGGATGAGAGATTGGTTCTCCTTTTCCAATTACGGATGGAGTCTGTTCTCCGGTAACTCCTGTGGTTTTCAATACGTTATATTCTGCTGACATCTCAATGCCTCCCTTTCATTTCTGCAAGAAAAAACGCCAGCCAGTGATCAATCTCACCAACCGACGTTCTCTTATTTAGATGGCTTCGCCACCCTTACTCTTTGCTGCTTTTTCTACAGCCTCTTTCTTTGGCTGCTTTGCTACCTCATCCTTCTTTGCCTTCAGATCCCCTAACAGAGAATCTTTTTCCTCAGATTTGTCATCCATAGAAGTTTCCTTCTCAGACTGACGTTCCACGAACTTTTCACCAAGCTCGAAGACCTTATCCTGTGCATCATAATGATACACGTTGTCACTGAGCTTTTCTTCCGGCTGAACTTCATTGGCATTTGCTTCTCGCACCATACTCTCCAATGCATGCAAATCTGCTTTTCCATTATCTGGAACTAACAGAATCTCATGCAGACTGGATGGTAAGATATAGAAGGAACCACCGACTCTCTCAGCTGCCTGATCCATAAAGTCCTGATATGCAAGAACCCCTGCTCCATGAATCTTATCCGGCACAGTAGCTACAAACATCTGCTCCTCTGCATCAATTGGAATCCCCATCATTTCAGCCTGTTCTCTACCCATCATCTCCACCATGATTTCATTCATACCAGTGATGACTGCAGGTTTTAACTGAGGAGCATTCTCCATCGCATCTGCATGAAGCTGTTCAGGTGTAACTCCCATCACATTCAACATGTTGTTATTGACCAATACAGAGGCTCTCTCATCTCCATTACTTTCCATAACGAAGCGATACACAACGGATAAATCTTCCATTTCCACATGTGGTACTTTGGAAAGCAATTCTGCATTTCCTTCTGTACCAACAACTTCCATGATCAGCTTGTCTTTCAGCTGTTCATAATCCGTTAAGGCTTCCACGTCAAAAGTCGGTGCCTGCTCAATGCCGTTTACTGCAAGATCAACCGCTCTTACTACCACAGCATCATAATCCTGACCATCTTCAACTACTGCCTTGAAGAAATTCTCCAAATTGGTATTCACACCAACGTTGCTTCCTTCCGGTGTAATGGAAATTGATTCATAACTTTCATTCAGCTTTTCTGTTTGCTGGGTTGTAATGCTAACGTTTGAATAGCCTCTTTCTTCAAGACCTGCTTTCAAGTCTTCCATAAAACTCTCTTTAAATTCTTTGTAATCCATTCTCTCTTTTCAATCGTCTGGATCCTGGACAATTGTCCTTTCTCCTGATTTTGTTTGGTACCACAAGCCGTCGCCCTGGTCCTAAATTTATGGCATGAAAAAAGCGCCAGACTCACAACCGCTGTTACACGGTCATAAGCTGACGCTCATCATATCCATATTTACTTTTGCAAAAGATACTGGACAAAACATTTGGGGCTTTCAAGTTCCCGTTCGTTTTATCCATTGTAAATATAACACAATATTTTTAGGCCTTCAAGTGCATACATGGGGCAACCATGGGGCAAAGTTAGGGCAAAGCGAGGGAATGCCAAGGCATTAACAGCGCCAAGCAATTTTAATCACATCACCTATCACACGTTACAGCATGAAATTCGGATTGTCTGTGTCCAAGCTCCATCAATCTTTTCTTATCAGTTATTTATCTTATTCTCTTTACATACAAGTATTCTATTGATGCAATTTGGGAAATTCAGAAAATCTCATTTATCCATTTGCATCTCATTATAATTATTGACTCACTATTTTATAATTTATATCTCTTAAATAAATATAAGAAAGGACCATGCATCCCGCATGATCCTCGTAATTTTTTTCTTTGAAATTACTATTGACCGCGGCATCAATAATATATAATTTCAATTGTTGATACAAATAAAGTCACACCTATACCAAAGGCTAATCCAGTAAATGCCCTACGATAATTTGTGCTGCTTATATTCCTCCAATACTGTCTTAAACCATCAATTATCATAGGAATACACAATACTGTTCCCCACAAAAACATCTGTTTTTCCAAAAGAATATTGGTAACTTCCAAAAACAATCTAGTTAAAACCACACCTACTATTACCATAGTACATCTCCAGCAAAATATAAATGTGTGTCCAAATATTTTGGGTGCTCTTTCTGGTTTATTATTACAAATTGGAAAAATAATTTTCTTCATATAGCTACCTACTATTTAATTTTGCACATACAAAGCAAACTAATATTACAATAATAATTAAAATAATATATGGCATCTGACCCTCCTACGCATATTTCAAAAATTCATCCCACTCAATGTTAAAATCTATTCCCATATTAAATGTTCTGCTTATCTGTTCAAGATACTGTTGCGCATCATTTTCATACATATCTAAAGATAAAATAGATTGATTCAATTCATGAATTTGGGTTTTTATTACATTCATACCATTCTCATACTCTTGTTTTTCAATATCCATTAATTCCTTACTCGAAGACATGTACTTCTGATTCTCGTCTTTCATTAACTGCTCAATATTCGAAACAAGTAATCCGTATTGCGTATCAAACAGGTCCATTTTGTTGAGTATCAACATAATAATATTCGTAGATAATATCGTTACAATTATTTGTAATGGCTCCATTAGAAAATCAGGTAAACCAAACTGTTTCTCCAGATACTCAAACAACAATTCCATAACCACTGTAGTAATAGTAGTAGCTAGGATCTTCGTGATTGCATCCGCCTTTTGACTTGCTGTAGCTTTCTTATCCAGCAATGTTTTACCGCAATTAACTAATGACAATACCACATCCTTAATTACTTTCACAAGTTGCTTTACAGTTGCTTTTACCATTTCGATTATTATGTCAAAAAAAGTCTTTATAAACTTATTTAGAGCATTACCTGCGATATTTGATAATATTTCCCCCATCTTACTCGTTACATATTTTATTACTCTCTTTCCGCTTTTCTTTAGCTCTTCAAAGAAATTATCTAAAGAAATGTCCTTCCTTTTAATGATTTTCTGTGTCTCAAAAATCATTGGAGGCATTACATAGTATAGAATCTGCCCAGCCAATATTTTTTTCATTGAAGCTTTTGTTTTATCTGCAGCATCTTTGGAGACCTGTCCATAATTTGTATCCTTCAATATTTCTATGCTTTCTTTATTTTGAGAATGCTTAATATTGCTAATGAGTTCTTTTTTTACTTCTGGTTTAACTTTTCCATTTTCATCTAAGTATCCTTTTTCCTTTAAAGTCTCCATTTTCTTTCCGGATTTTGTATCTTTTTCCCACTGAGAGATTGTTGCCTCTGCCAACTGTTCTGGAGTCGCTTTATAAGAAATATCTTTTAATCCTTCGCCCTTATCCTGGCGGTTTTTCATTTCCTTCGCATTTAGGTATTCCACTTGACCTTGTTCATTTTGACAAACTCTTACATCACCTTTAGAAGAATTAGCAGAGGCATGCATCATCTGCATATTATCAGCTGAATTGTAAAATTCTTTTAATTTTTCCACTTTCTCTTCTTTTATATATCTCTCATTATATTTGATAGTTTCACGAGCTTGAATATGATCCGCCTGTAAATCACTTACCTTTACTTCCTTACCATTTTTAATTATTGTCTTCGACGATCCTTCTTGTCCTGTTAACTCATCATATATTTTTCCATCGTCTGTTGTTTTTGATTCTCTATATGATTTTTTCCCTTTTGCATCCAAGCTATCTTGTGCACGATCCGCATCAAACAATTGCTTTTGTGCATTTTCACATGTTGCAGTTATATCCCTTATACTGGATGAATTCAACCCATCTGAATAATTATAGACAGCTTTTCTTATACCCTGATTACTCGCCAAAAAATCTGTTTCTGAATCATAGGAGAAATGTATAAATCTGTCATATAACTGATCTACCGTAATATAATAATCTCCTAAATCAAAATAACGACGTGCAACTTCTCCTGCCAGATCTCGTCCTACATTTTTCACCAAAGTTGTCCCAAAATCATTTTTTAGTAGGTCTCTCATGGCTATGTTCATCTTTTCAGCAGTTTCTATGTATAACTGCTGTTCTTTTAATGCAAGTACATTTCTAGCTTGAATTAATTTTTCTAAATCTACTCGTTCTTCCATTGCCTTATCCTCTTATAAACGTTAGATATTTGTTTACATTATTCTTCTGTTCTAGTAATACCTTCTTATTATCCTGAAGTGTAGTTAAGTCATTATCGCTTGTATCTCCATTAATCAGATTGGTTAACACTGCTGTATCAAAAATTCTACAAGATATTACATAAAACATAAAAGCATTTCTTACAAAATGAAAGTGCCTTTCATATGGAGTATCTTTTAAAAATGAAATATCATTGGTAAATGTAAGTTCCTGCAACTCATTTCCAGCTATAATCTCATTCTTTATTGTCAAACTCTGAAAAAAAGCCTCAACAACCTCTAGTTCAGGCAATATATATTTGCTTATATACTCTGAAATCACAGTAATACATTCCATATACAATAATGCAACTTCTTGATCTTTTTGAACGTTATACTTTTTTATTTCAAACTGATTTATTGTCTCATTTATCTCCAGTTCAAATTCTCCTAATTGCTCTCTCATCGATAAATTCTGTTTTCTAGTTTTCATTTTCATACCGATAGGACTCAAAAGGAATGAATTAATAAATACATCATCTTTACTCCAGTCAATATCAGAAATATAATTTTCCTTGTTTTCAAATTGTTTTTCTGGAACTACTAGCTCAGTTGATGTTTTTTCTTCTGCATATTCGCCAATCAATTTTATATTTCCAAACTTCCCTAAAAAATCATGTAATAATACTATATTGCTGCTAACTTTACTTGCACGATACTGATTAAGTTTTTTTATCAGTAAATTAAATTCCTGAATTTTTTCATTAATAGCATCTATGTATTCTTCAACACATTCCTTAAATTCTAAATATTTATTTTTATAGGATTGAACCAACTCTCTTCTTTCTTTTTCACCAGTTACAGTCTGTACTTTGTCAGCTGCCCAATCGAGCACATTATCAAATAATCCCATTATTTCACCTCATAATAGACAAACTCTTTTCCAATTCGCAAATCTCTACTTGCTATAATTTGACCATTTTTTACTAAAAATTCAATATTTCCATTTTTTTTCACTGTAAACTCATCTTTATATCCAACAACTTCAAAGTTGCCTTCATCGCTCTGATATTGCGAATATATTTTTTCTCGACCTTTAGTGCGAGTATTTACAACTTGTCGATTTCCTTTTTTTCGGTAATACACAAACAAAATCACCACAACCATTATAATTACTAAGAAAACAATCATAGCATTTTAACCTCACAATTTTTTCACTTCGTTTTTCTTCATAATTTACACACTTAAATTATACTCTCATAACTATGTCATATCAATCTTTATCCCAATAATACATAAGATGCCAGCGTCTGCAGATGTTAGCATCAATATTCTAACTTGCAATAAAATCTTTCACTTCGTCTCTCCAAATCAAAATCATAGAGTACACAACTCCGACACACAAAGTCAATAATATTGCCGCAATCAAAAAGCCTGCTAAGATACCAAAATTCTGCCATTCTTGCGTAATGGCAGCTAAGACCAAGCAAAGAATAATAAAATTAATAAATAAGCCAGCTCCGTAGCTGTACAGATGCATTATAAATTTCATCAAAATAGCAACCGCACATAAAATTATACAAATAGGTACTACTAAGATCTTTAATAAGATCTTTAATTCTAATCTAATCATATTCTTCATTCTCCTTTCACTTTCAATGCGGATGGATTCCCAATACAAACTGAGGCATATCATGATTTACCTCTGCCCTGTAATATCCGCTTATTGTACTTGGTGCATTGAACAATGATGCCAGTAGATACTTCTTAATATTCTTTACTTTTGTTGTGTTGCTCAAAAGGCAGCCAATCACATATTCCACATGGCTCGAATCAATCTTCAGAAACTTTGATCTAACGAGTTCTGTTGGATATGCTCCACTGGCAATTACTGTTGTATCACTTTTGCTAAGAGCCATTTCAAGGATCAGTTGGAAGATTCCTTCTACTAATTCCTGCTCATGTGATTAACGCTCCAAAAGACAATCATAATCAATATTCTCTTTGACCAATTCTGCATATACCTCCAGCTCATCCAATCCAATCTTGCTTTCCGTAGATTCGATAAGATTAGATTCAGTATTAATCCACTTAGTATTATTTATTTTAGTATTACTAATAAGTGGTGTCGAAATGGGTACCTCAAGAGGAGTCGAAATCGACACTTCTTGAAGTGCGTTCTGGACACCTCCAGAGATTCCCAAATCGACACTTTTGACACAAGATTTATCCGGTTTTTCATTTACTATTTTTGAAAATGGCTTGTTTTCTACCTTCTTTTCATATGATTTGCTGTCTTTTCGAGGTGTTTTTATCTTATCACAGGGTACTGTCCCATTGTCCGGACTTAATTCTGCTATTTTCTCTTCATCTCTTCATTTTGCTCTGACACAGAAGTGTCGATTTCGACACCTCTGGAAGTTCCCGTTTCAACTATTTCTTGTACCATAAAGCTCTTAATATATAAGATACTTGGAAGACCTAAACCTCGTCTTTGTTTTTCGACCAAGCCAAAATTCTCCAACTCTCCAAGATATTCAATAGATTTCTTTTTTGAGAATCCCAATAATTCCTGGATTTCCTCTATCTTAAATATAATGTAAACACGCTGTTCCTTATCTAACCATCCATTCTTTACTGATAATGCCATCCGATCTAGCAATACTCCATATAAAATCTTTGATGCCAGTGACAGAGGCGAAAATCTTTCCTCTGTCAGCATCATTTTAGGAATGCGTATGAAACTATATTGTTCTGCTTCATTTCCGTAATAGTAATTGAACTCCATATCCATCATCCCTTCTGTTTAGCAAGTTTATCCTGTTCCTTTTTCCACTGCGTCAAAAGTTGTTCAATTACTTCTTTGGCTTCTTCTGAAGAATAATATGCAGGGAAATACTTTCGAAGCTGATTGGAAGTAAAGTTAATTCGCATTGCCGGTTTACGACTTGGATGTAAATCATTCAGAATTCTGATAACATCTTGATGGGATAAATCCGGATTCGTATTCAGTTCTTCTCTGAGTGCAGATACTTGATAGGATTTAATAACTCCGTTATCCTTGATATATTCGTATAACCACTTCTGCATATTTTCTTCTAAGTAAGAAATATCAACGCCGGTCATGATTGCAATATTTCCCCGATCAATCATATCAAGCAATTCCGGAATAACTTCGGTTAATCTTACAAAGCGATGAATCTGATTCTTACTTTCACCTACAGATTCTGCAGCTATTTCTGCAGCTTCCAACTTTCTCCCAACTTGGGAGGAAGTTCTTGTAGCCTTTCCTTGACGTTTAATTGCATTCAATTTCATCCGATAAGCAAATGCTTTCTCACTTGGTAAAATCTCCTCACGCAGGATATTGCTATCAACCATCGCGATTACCGCATCATCATCTGTCATTTCCTTGATATTCGCTGGAATCGTAGGAAGTCCAATCTTATTGACTGCATAAAGGCGTCTATGACCAGATATCATTTCATAACCGCCTTCATCATCTGGTCTGACGATTACCGGCGTGAGCACTCCGTTATATCGAATGCTTTCAATCAGCTCTTCCATTTTTTCATCATCAATTACTTTAAAAGGATGTCCTTCAAATGCATAAATCTTCTCTACTTCAATATCTGTAACCGGATCTCCAGAAGGAACTCCTAACAGTTCATCCACTGATAACATCTTTATCTTTTCGCCTGGTCTCTGCTTCATTGTTTTATACCTCGCCTTCGTGTTCTAATAATTCTTTGGTTAATGATTCATATGCCATTGCAACCTTGCCACTTCCACAATGTTCGAAAATACTTGTTCCTACGGCACTTGTTTCAGCTGCCTTTACTGAAATTGGAATATAGGTTTCGAAGGTGCCGACTGAATCACTGTATGTTTTATGTACCATTTCAAAAATATCTCTTGCATAAACTGTTCTGAAATCCACCATGGTCATGACAATTCCATCAATCTTGAGCTTACGATTCAACTGGCGTTTTACCTTCATGATTGTTGATATCAATTGCTGTAATCCCTTCACCGGCAGATAAGCTGTTTGCACTGGAATCAGAACGGAATCTGCAGCTGTGAGTGCATTGATTGTCATCATTCCAAGAGAAGGCATACAGTCAATAATGATATAGTCATACAACGGACGGACCTGATTTACATACACCTTCATAATGGATTCCCTAGCAATGGCATTTACCAAATACACTTCAAGTGCAGACAATTCTATATTAGAAGGCAACAGATCTACCCCCTCTGCATGATGAAGGATCCCCTCATCATGTGATACTTCTTCATCATTAATCACTGCCAACATCTTAGAAGCTAATGTAACTGTGATATTGTCTGGCTGAATGTAACCAAGGCTGGCTGTCATGGATCCCTGCGGGTCCGCATCGATTAGTAGCACCTTCTTCCCCTTTCTGGCCAGTCCGATTCCTAAATTCACTGCTGTGGTGGTTTTACCCACACCACCTTTCTGATTTGCAATTGCAATAACCTTACACATATTAACGCCCTCCTCCTAATAGTCCTCTCTGAAATGTTCCAAGTACTCATCAATCAAAACTGTATTTACTAGGGTAATCTTCTTAAGTTTATAGATTGCCCCGGCATCCACTGCTAACTCACGAAATGTATTTACTCCGACCGAATAGAGTGTTGCTCCCTCATTTAGTCTGACAAACTTCTTTTTTCCATCCTTAATCATTTTTCTCAGTTCTTCTGTTTCTAGTGTTTTTCGTTTATATCCCATCTTCAAGTTCTCCCATTCTTAGTTCCTCCAGATAAAGATCAACTTTATCTAGATCCACAATAACTGTTCTTCTGATTTTCCAGCATGCATCAGCCTGCTTTGCCAGCCTTACCAAAGAGTAGTATGGTAAGGAATAGAATTCTGCCGCCTTTGCATAGGTCATATACCGCTTTTTATTTTTCTCAGTGATATACTTTCCTATCTCAACCTGGATCTTTTTCCTCTTTTTGGCAATTGCCAAGAGGCCACCTCCTTCCGTTTTTGATGTTTGCCACACTTTTTACACAAGATTTGTTGTAGAATTTGCCTATTTTTGAACACTTCATGGAGCTCTATAAAGAGTTTTATAGAAAACAAAAAAGACACCTTGTTTCAGGTTTTTCACCTGTAACAAAGTGTCTATCTTTCCATCTTAAGCTATTCCTCAAGATAATTATTTAATTTTAGCAGTTTTTACGTCATTATACGTGATTAACATTCTTCGAAAACTCATTTTCACCGTCACGTCCCAGGTTTCACCACTATTTGTTAGGAGATTTGTTGACCCTCCGTGGCTGCTTAAGAACGTTTGTGGAGCTTCGTAGTATCACGTACAGCTTCGTAGTCGTCCATCTAGTTAAGCGATTTCATTGTCGGGAACAATAGTACATCTCTGATCGCCGCAGAATCCGTCAGCAGCATTACAAGACGGTCAATTCCAATACCAATACCACCTGTCGGCGGCATACCATATTCCAATGCCGTCAGGAAATCTTCATCCATGGAATTAGCTTCTTCATCACCAGCAGCTTTTAAAGCCTCCTGAGCCTCAAAACGGCCTCTCTGATCAATGGGATCATTTAACTCTGAGAATGCATTCGCCATCTCCCTCTTCGTTATAAATAACTCAAATCTCTCAGTAAAGTCAGGTGCTTCCGGCTTTCTCTTGGCAAGCGGTGAAATCTCTACCGGATGATCCATGATAAAGGTCGGCTGTACCAGATTCTCTTCTACGAATTCCTCGAAGAAAAGATTGATGATATCACCTTTCTTATGTCTGTCTTCGAATGCAACATGGTGCTCTTTAGCAATTGCTTTTGCTTCTTCCTCTGTTTTTACCTCAGAGAAATCAACACCGGAATATTTCTTAACAGCCTCTAACATGGTCATTCTCTCGAAAGGCTTGCTTAAGTCTATAATAACACCATCATAGGATATCGTAGTTGTGCCGAGTACATTCTGCGCAACGGTACGGTACAGCTCTTCTGCAAGATCCATCATACCGTAGTAATCTGTATAAGCCTGATAGAGCTCCAACAGTGTAAACTCAGGATTGTGTCTTACGGAAAGACCCTCATTACGGAATACTCTTCCGATTTCATACACTCTCTCAAGTCCGCCGACGATCAGTCTCTTCAGATATAACTCTAAGGAAATACGTAAATGGATGTCTTCATCCAGCGCGTTATGGTGAGTGAAGAAAGGTTTTGCGGCTGCTCCGCCTGCATTAGGAACCAGAACAGGTGTCTCTACCTCAATAAAGTTCTTTCCATCCAGATACTTTCTGATTTCTCTGATGATGAGTGAACGTTTGATAAAGGTATCCTTTACTTCCGGATTAACGATCAAGTCAACATATCTCTGACGATATCTGACATCGGTATCCTTCAGTCCGTGATATTTTTCAGGCAGTATCTGAAGGCTCTTTGTTAAAAGAACAATGCTTGTAACCTTTACGGAAATCTCTTCTGTATGAGTCTTAAATACCTCACCGGTAATACCAACGATATCACCCATGTCATATTTCTTGAACTCAGCATAAAGTTCTTCTCCGATTGCGTCCTTTCTTACATACACCTGGATATTTCCCTTGATATCCTGGATATTGCAAAAAGAGGCCTTACCCATCACACGTTTGGACATGATACGTCCGGCAATGGATACTTCCTTGCCTTCCAGGGTTTCAAATTCAGCTTCGATATCCTTTGACTGGTGTGTTACCTGGTATTTCATTATCTGAAAAGGATCCTTGCCGTTTTCCTTTAATTCGGAAAGCTTGTTCCTTCTTACCTTCAAAAGCTCATTTAGCTCCTGCTCTGTCTGCACCTTTTCCTGCGCCTGTATCTTTTCCTCAGCCACTTTTCTTCATCCTTTCCTTTTTACATCAGTTGGATCTGCATTAGTTGGACTTCTGTATTTCCAGTATCTTGTACTCTAACATACCGGAATGAGTCTCAACATTAACAATATCCCCAACTCTTGCACCAATCAATGCTCTTCCGACCGGTGATTCATTGGAGATCTTTCCTTTAAGACTATTTGCTTCCGTAGAACCTACGATTTTATATTCCATCTCATCATCAAATTCTATATCAAGTATTCTAACTTTACAGCCTATATTAATTACGTCAACCTCAACTTCGTCTTCTACAACGACTTCGGCATTTTTCAGGATTTTATCTATCTCTTCAATTCTTGCTTCAATTTCTCTCTGCTCGTCTTTTGCTGCATCATATTCTGCATTCTCGGATAAATCACCCTGCTCTCTGGCTTCTTTTATCTTCTGTGCAACCTCTTTACGTTTGTTGACTTTTAAATCCTGTAATTCATTCTCTAAAAGTCTTAATCCCTCATAGGTCAAAATGTTCTTTTTTTCTGCCATATTTAAACACCCTTCCTCCGTTTCAATCGTATTAACGATACATTCAAAGTATTATAACTTATCACTAGTATGTTGTCAATAATTTTGCTGATGTCTCTTACGGTACTTTATATATTATCATGGTTTAACAAAAATTATTCCGCAAGTTATGATTAACTTTATTGTGACTTTTATACCAAAATTATTATATATTTTAATTTAATGATTTTGCAGATTTTGTAACAATTTCATATAACATATTACATGAATTCCTTCATATTTAATGACGATTTTGGTGTTTTTTACTAGTTTTATCGCAGTAAAAAAGAGTAAGGAGTGATTTATTAAAAATTTGAATAAGTACGAATTAACTCTTTACACGACTGTCGAATAGTGTTATTCTCTACTATAGGTATTCCACTGGATTTTCTTATTTTCAGGTTTACGGGAAATCGGTTCTTTACCAAATAAAGCTAGTTACATAATTAACAATGTTCAGTAATTGAGGCGCACAATGAGGTGACTCATTATTTTTGTTGTATTCTAAACTCTCTCGATTACTGCATTCATCAAGGAGGATAATATAACATGGCTAGAAAAATGAAAACCATGGATGGAAATAATGCCGCAGCTCATGTCTCCTATGCGTTTACCGATGTTGCAGCTATCTATCCAATCACACCATCTTCAGTTATGGCTGAAGTAACTGACGCATGGTCTGCGCAGGGAAGAAAAAACATTTTCGGACATGAAGTTCAGGTAAGTGAAATGCAATCCGAAGCTGGTGCAGCTGGTACAGTACACGGTTCCTTACAGGCCGGTGCATTAACTACTACTTTTACTGCATCTCAGGGTCTTCTTTTAATGATTCCCAACATGTACAAAATCGCAGGTGAATTACTCCCTTGTGTTATTGACGTTTCTGCCCGTGCATTAGCAAGCCACGCGCTGTCTATCTTCGGTGATCACTCCGACGTTTATGCATGCCGCCAGACAGGTTTTGCAATGCTTTGTTCCGGAAATGTACAGGAAGTTATGGATTTAGGTGCTGTAGCACATCTTTCCACTATTAAAGCCCGCGTTCCTTTCCTTCATTTCTTCGACGGTTTCAGAACTTCTCATGAGATTCAGAAGGTTGAGACCTGGGATTATGAAGATTTAAAAGAAATGACTGACTTAGATGCTGTTGCTGCTTTCCGTAAGCGCGCATTAAACCCTGAGCACCCCGTAACACGCGGTACTGCACAGAACCCCGACATTTTCTTCCAGGCAAGAGAAGCAAGTAATCCTTACTATGATGCCGTTCCCGGTATTGTAGAAGAATATATGAATAAAGTAAATGCCAAAATCGGAACAGATTACAAACTGTTCAATTACTATGGCGCTCCTGATGCAGAGCATGTAATCATCGCTATGGGTTCCGTATGTGATACCATTGAAGAGACAATTGATTACTTAGTAGCAGAAGGCGCTAAAGTAGGTTTAATCAAAGTAAGACTTTACAGACCTTTCTCCGTAAAACACTTACTGGATGTTATTCCTGATTCCGTTAAGCAGCTCAGCGTACTTGACAGAACAAAAGAGCCCGGAGCTCTTGGTGAGCCTTTATGGTTAGATATCGTAGCTGCCTTAAAGGATACTAAATTCAAGGACATTCCTGTATTAACAGGTCGTTACGGTTTAGGTTCCAAAGATACTACTCCCGGACAGATTGCTTCTGTTTATAAAAATACAGAGAAAAAGAAATTTACAATCGGTATCGTTGATGATGTTACTCACCTTTCACTTGAAACAACCAAGAAATTCAACACAACTCCTGAAGCAACTATCAGCTGCAAATTCTGGGGACTTGGTGCGGATGGTACAGTAGGTGCTAACAAGAACTCCATCAAGATTATCGGTGACCATACAGACATGTATGCTCAGGCTTATTTCGATTATGATTCCAAGAAATCAGGTGGTATCACTACTTCCCACTTACGTTTCGGTAAAGCTCCTATCAAATCTACATACCTTGTAAGCCAGGCTAACTTTGTTGCTTGTCATAATCCTTCTTATGTTAGAAAATACAACATGGTTCAGGATTTAAAAGAAGGCGGTACCTTCTTACTTAACTGCGGCTGGTCAATGGAAGAGATCGAAGCTCACTTACCTGGACAGGTTAAGCGTTATATCGCTGAGCACAACATCAAATTCTACACCATTGACGGTATCAGCATTGGTAAGGAAATCGGCCTTGGCGGACGTATCAACACAGTATTACAGGCAGCTTTCTTCAAATTAGCAAACATCATTCCCGTGGAAGATGCGGTTAAATATATGAAAGCAGCTGCTACTGCTTCTTACAGCAAGAAGGGTGACGCTGTTGTTAAGATGAACCATGATGCTATCGATCGTGGTATCACAGATGTAAAAGAAATTCAGGTTCCTGCTTCCTGGGCTAACGCAGAAGATGAAAGCCTCTTAAGCGAAGCAACTGGTTCCAGAAGAGAAATCGTTGACTATGTAAATAAGATTCAGAATGTTGTTAATGCACAGGATGGATATAGCTTACCAGTTTCCACTTTCGTAGAGATGGCAGACGGTACTTTCCCCTTAGGTTCTGCTGCATTTGAAAAACGTGGTATTGCAGTTGATGTTCCTATGTGGAATCCTGATAACTGTATACAGTGTAACTTCTGTTCCTATGTTTGCCCTCATGCATCCATTCGTCCTGTTGCTATGACAGAGGCTCAGGCTGCAAATGCTCCTGAAGGTTCAACTTATGTTGACTTGACAGGTATGGCTGGTTACAAATTTGCTATCTCCGTATCCGCTCTGGATTGTCAGGGTTGCGGATCTTGTGCTAATGTTTGTCCCGGCAAGAAAGGTGAGAAGGCTCTTACAATGGAAAGCCTTGACACTCAGCTGGATTCACAGAAGTTATTTGATTACGGCGTTGAAATTGGATTCCCTGATGAAGTTGTTGCTAAGTTCAAAGAGACAACTGTTAAGGGCAGCCAGTTCAAGAAACCTTTACTTGAGTTCTCCGGTGCCTGCGCAGGCTGCGGTGAAACACCTTATGCTAAACTTGCTACACAGTTATTCGGAGACAGAATGTACATCTCCAATGCTACCGGATGCTCCTCTATCTGGGGCGGCAGTGCACCTTCCACTCCTTATACAGTAAATAGAGAAGGAAAAGGTCCCGCATGGGCTAACTCCTTATTCGAGGATAACGCAGAGTACGGCTATGGTATGGCTCTTGCTCAGAAAGCTTTAAGAAAACGTCTTATCGCTTCTGCAGAATCTCTGTTAACTACAGTAGAGAACACAGATGTGAAGTCTGCTCTTGAGCAATACCTTGCTACAAAAGATTCCAGTACTTTAAATGCTCCTGCTTCTACAGAATTAATTGCTGCTCTTGAGAGCTGTGAATGCGACAACGAAGACAGAGCAAACATCCTTGCCAACAGAGATTTCTTATCCAAGAAATCACAGTGGATCTTTGGTGGTGACGGATGGGCTTACGATATCGGTTTCGGCGGCTTAGATCATGTTATTGCCAGTGGTGAAGATGTAAACATCCTTGTATTTGATACAGAGGTTTACTCCAATACAGGCGGTCAGTCCTCCAAATCCACACCTACCGGTGCGATTGCACAGTTCGCAGCTGCCGGTAAAGAAGTTAAGAAGAAAGATCTTGCAGCTATCGCTATGAGCTACGGTTATGTATATGTAGCACAGATTGCTCAGGGTGCTGATTACAACCAGTGTGTTAAAGCATTTGTTGAGGCTGAAAGCTATCCCGGACCTTCCCTTATCATCGCTTATGCTCCTTGTATCAACCATGGTATCAAAGGTGGTATGAAGGGTGCTCAGACAGAAGAGAAACGTGCAGTTGCTGCAGGATACTGGCATACTTTCCGTTTCGATCCTCGTCTTGAGGAACAGGGCAAGAATCCATTCCAGTTAGACTCCAAAGAGCCTACTGCTGATTATCAGGAATTCCTTTCAAGTGAAGTAAGATACAGCTCCCTTGCACGTTCTAATCCTGAAAGAGCGGCAGAACTCTTTGCTAAGGCTGAGGCAAGTGCTAAGGCTAAGTACAAGAAACTTGTACGTTTAGCTTCCTGGGAAGATTAATCTGAATATCTAAGCTTAAAGCTTACAAAAGGATTTTTTAGTGCTTTGACAGGATGATATAAAAGAAAGAATGCGTTATATTTAACGCATTCTTTTTTTCGTTATGAATGTAGGGTAAAGGGTAGTTTTTATAAAGGGGACGGTAAATTGGACCAAACAGAAAAACTCATGCTTCAATTCCAAGGTATAAGTAGCCCTAATTCTCTGGATATTTTGTGCTTGACATATTATGAAACTGATAACTCGCTTCGCTCAGACAATCAGTTTTATAATATAGCACAAAATACCCAGAGAAAAGGACTTCTAATACCTTTCCATAGGCGCATTCATTTTTCTGTTTGGTCCAATTTACCTGAAACTTTATAGGAATATGGCTTTTGATTCTTTGGTATTATAGTGCTTTATTTATTGATAAAGAGTAGTAAAATTAAATACAAAAGTATGTTTACATGTATACTCGCTCTGTTATTATTAATTCTATTAGATATCAACGCATTGAGATTCTCATTTGTCAAACTCGGTTGCGTCTGGAAAAGAGGTCGATCCACGGAGAAGGTTTGCATTCCATGTGCAATTGACCGTAAAGGTCATTCCTTCATCAAATTATCATCATTGGGAATTTAGACCCACGTTTTAATAAAAATGCAAAATGGTATCAACAGGTAAGTTATGATACTTGTGTTTCTAATAAGATTATAATTATAGCATGTGATTCATCAGCATTTATATTAGCAGAAGTATTTGGAGTTACTATGTATTTATATGATGGTAAAGAAAGAAATATAATTTTCAATATTATCAAAGGTAAGAATATCGGTACTGTAATTAAGAAAAATGTACGGATGTGTTTTACTAATTACCAATGTAATTTGTTTCTTCAATTCCCACTCTTTATAAAAGTAGCTGGAATATTAAGCTCTGCTCAAAAAAGAATAAAATATCAAATATAAATTTTGACAGAGCCTCTTATTTTAGAAAGAAGCCTGCAAAGAACATAAGGATCGGAATGGTCACTAAGGATGTTACGGTACTTACTGAATAAAGTTCCGAAGCATAAAGGTGATTCTTGTTAAATCGTAGTGCAAACAGCATTCCTGTTGCTGCTACGGGACAACCTGCTGCAATTACTGTTGTGGTAAGTATCATATTATCTATAGGAAGTTTATGAAAAAGTATTACCAGAATTGCAGGTATTACAAGCTGCTTCATGATAACCACCAGATATATCCTGCCCTTTAAGAGTACCTTCTTAAGCTGGGATTGCGCCATGGTGGCTCCTGCAATTATCATCGCCAGTGGTGTATTCATAGATGCCACATAGTCCATTGAACGATATAGAACTTCTGGAATTCTGACATTTATCAGGAATAGAACGAGTCCTGCTATGATTGCTATAAAAGTGGGTGATACCAGAGTCTTTAGTATTGCTTTCATATCCTTTTGTCCTGTCATCAGTACAATGCCATGGGTCCAGATTAGCACATTAAAGACTGTTAAATAAGCAGTTAGATAAAATACGCCTTCACTGCCAAATAGGCTGTTAATAAGGGGTATACCGATAAATCCGCAGTTAGAGTATACAGCCGAAAACCTCTCCAGTGAAATATCCTGTTTATTCTTTCCTCTTATTACAAGTCTGGCAGCGCCCATTGCGACCAGATGGCTTACAAAAGCAAGTACAAAAGATATCTCAAGGCCTAGCAGCAGCTCTTTGTTAAATTCCCTTTGATAAGAATTAAAGATTAGCAAAGGGTTAACGATTAAAAGTAGAAAATCAGATAGTTTTCTATTGGTTTCATGGTTAAGGATCTTAATCTTGTAACAGAAAAAACCTAATAACATTATCAGAAACATAATTAGTATTTGATTAAGTGCAATGACTGCTAATGCCATAAAGTACCTCTTCTAATTGGTGATTATTACACACACCAAAGTATCATAACAAATTTAATTTTTACTGTCAATCATTCCTGTTGACAAAAATCCTGCTTTTAATTTATGCTTCTTTTCTTTTTGTATTTACTTTTTGTATACTTTTCTTATATGCTTTTCTTATATGCTTTTCTTATTTGCTTTTCTTATTTGCTTTTCTTATATATATAATAATGAATGCATTCAAAAAACAGCCTTTCATTATGATTATGTCATAAATTAAGGGTCATAAATTAATAAGACAGCAAAAGACCGGCAGATATCCTCCTAGATTCTTTCTCTGCCGGCTTTTGATTATATTTATAACCTTTTCGTTCATATTAACAGACTCAATTTGAAGCTGCCCTTCTGTATCTTACGCGCTTAATCTGTCTTTGACACTCTCTTTATTCATTAAGATATGTCTGGATTTGTCATAGGATACCCTGCAGTATACAATAACAGGAGAAACCTTCTGTATGACCAGTCCGGGAATTCTTTCAGCAATCACTACTTCTTCTTCGTCTTTCTTTATTGCTCCTGCTCCTGCCATGATAAAGAGGAATAAGGGCATTGTCTGAACCCACATCAGTGTTACATCTGTTATTCCGTGTACCAGCGCAGCACCTGCTACTCCTAATATCAAAGAGGTTATATGGGTATTCTTCTGGTAGAAGCATCTTTTTAAGATGTCCAGTATAAATTTTCCAGCGGCTGCAAACAGCACTATAGTTCCAAGGATTCCGTAATTAAGCAGGGACTCGAATATTATGCTGTGAGAATGTACTACCAGTTTGCCGGTCTGAAGTGTGGAGTATGCATAAGCCATGCTTCCTTTCCCAAGTATAGGGGCTTCCTGTATGAAGGACAGCGCATCCTTCCATATCTTAAAACGCATACTGAGGGTCAGACTTGCTTCTGATATTCTTGGTATAATATCGGGGTTGATTAGCAGTATCATGCCGATACCGGCACCTGCCAAAGCGACAAAGGTAATCAGCAGCCTTTTATATTTTAATACAAATAACATAACGGCAGTTCCGGCTAATACTTCTACCCAGCCAAACATACTTTGGCTCAAATAAATATTAATCAGGTTCATTGTAACAGCAATCAGGTATATTTTCTTATTTCCCTGACCTGTCAGCAGTTTGTAGACGCATATTAGTATTACCGTTGCTGAGATGGTAGCAAAATAATTTGGATAGAAGAAAATACTGCATACTCTCTGATAGCTTAAATAATCCATAGAGATAAGTGCCTTTTCCACCAAAGCATATATTGTTGAGAAGCAGCTGAATATACACATTATTGTAAGACTCTTCTCATAAAGCTCTGCGGTCATAATCCGGTATTGATATATTCCAAGAACTGCTGCAAGTGTAAATACAAACCCTCCCAGTACTCCCATCCAGTTGCCGTAAATTAATGAAACTGCCTGGAAAAACAGCTGAAAATAAATCACACCTTTAAAGGCCTTATGTACAATTAAGGCTTCCCTTGTCTGTTTGTTGATTATTACATATAAGGCAATTGCAACTAATATAGCACCTGACAGCATGTAGGGCAGAAATATAGCCGCTGCTGCTATCATAACCAAATTACTGTCTGTCAGTAACTTTTCCGCCATTCCGGCAAAATCTCTTTGTTGTAACGCTTTTATAATAAATTCTGTATCTTTTGTTCTTCTGGTAATAACTTTATTTTCTATGATAACCCGCCTCTTTTCTTTTTGATTGCACTTAAGTTACATTAGCGCTTCTCACAAACAGAAGACCGAAGTTTCCGCAATTTATTGTCTATCACGAATAGGCATTTTATCACATATTGATAAAATTATCAATTTGGTATATCCTTAATGTTCTTTACGAATTTATTAATTTTTACGTAAATTTTATGAAGATTTATCATTTAAACCTGCTTTTGCCAGGTACAGAAGAGCATTACAGATACCGGCAGCAACGTTACTGCCACCTTTTCTGCCTCTGGCTACAATGCAGTGTATATTAAGGTCTTCAATCATTTCCTTCGCCTCTACTACATTAACAAAACCAACGGGAACCGCAATAACAAGGGCAGGCCTAAACTGTTTCTCAAGGATTAGTTCATGAAGTGTTATGAGAGCCGTAGGAGCGTTACCAACTGCAAATATAAGCTCTCCTTTCAGTATCCCCTCTTCTTTTAGCCGAAAAGCCTTCTCCATACTAGCAGTTGCCCTGGTAACACCTCTTTTTTGAGCTTCCTCCGCTACATCCTTATCTGCCATGAAGCAATGTATCTCACAGCCGAATTGCTCCAGTGCAGCTTTATTAATACCTGCCTTCCCCATGTTGGTATCTGTAATAATTACCGGCTTATTTGTAAGGACCTCCATAGTATGACCAACAACGCCTTGTGAAAAAAATAGGTTTTCCGCATAATCGAAATCAGCTGAGGTATGTATTACCCTCTTAATAATTGATATGGTTCCGGGTTCTTTCTCTTCAAATCCCCGTTTCTTTAGTTCTTCTTCAATGATCTCAAAACTTCTTTTTTCAATCTCCTCTGGGAGAAGATTTTCTATTTTGTATTTCATTCATCCCCGCCTTCTGCCGTTCTTAACGACCCTCTAAAGGTTTACCTGTACTAGAATTCAATCCCTTTTCTTGCTCCGATATTCTGGTCAAAGGGATGCTTTATTTTCTTTATTTCTGAAACATAATCCGCATATTCCAGAAAAAGGGGTGCAGGGTCTCTGCCGGTAAGGACAAGCTCCAGTTTCTCAGGCTTTTCCCTTATAAGTGTATCAATCATATTTCTATCTAAAAGATTATAGTGGTAAGCTGCACATACTTCATCCAGCACCAATAAATCACAAGCCTCTTCATAAACGTATTGTAAAGCATTCTTTAGATTTCTGTTATGAAGTTTTGTTATCTCAAGCTTATCCTCTTCTGACATTCGTTTATAAAACCCGTAATCCACATCATTTCTGATTACCGTTACATTCTTTAGCTCTCTTAAAATATCAACCTCACCGGAGTCTCTTGCTTTAAGAAACTGAAAAAATACGGCCTTCAACCCACTGCCTGCGGCTCTGACGGTTAAACCTGCGGCGGCTGTGGTTTTACCTTTACCGTCACCACAATATACATGTATCAATCCTTTATTCATAGTAATCTCCCTTCGCGCTTAGATGCGCTTAAACAAGGATTATTTTGCACCTTCATCCATAATTTTATAAATCAGATCCATATCCAAATTCTCTCTGACGGTATCTGCAAGGAGATTGTATTGACTTTCTTTGTAAGCATTAAAGTCAAGAGGTTCAATTCCTTCATAAGTAAGACCCTTTCTCTTTAAAAGCAGCTTCATTAAGCTTTCACAGAAATTCCCCTGGTCAAAGATACCATGTACATAAGTACCAAATACATTTCCTTTTGCAAATCCCTCTTTCTTACCCTCAGATTTTTCTGTGATAGGGGTAACCTCAGAAAAGCTTTCCTCTTCCATATCTGAGAGGACCCTTGAGCGTCCCATATGTATTTCGTATCCTTCGAATTCTGCACCGCTAAGCTCTGTTAATTCGCCTTGTATATTATTATTAACTCTGCCCTGTACTCTGGTGCGTACTTTCTCTTTTTCAAAAATTGTCTCCAGCGGAAGTAAACCAAGCCCTCTTAACTCTCCTCCTCCTTCAATATTGTCAGGGTCCTTCAGCACTTCCCCCAACATCTGAAAACCGCCGCAGATTCCCATGATAATTACACCCTTCTGCGCCAGCTTCTTAATAGCTGCTTCTATTCCATTCTGTCTCATCCATAGCAAATCACTTAAAGTATTTTTTGTACCAGGTATTATGATAATATCTGCATTTTCAAGCTCACCTGCACCTGTTGCATATACCAGCGAGAGATAATCCAGTGATTCCAGTATGCTAAAGTCAGAGAAATTGGAAATCCTGGGAAGTTTAACAACTGTTGCCTTCAACTGGCTTACCTTACCTTTGTCCTGAAAACGTTCTGTAAGACTATCCTCATCATCCAGGTTAAGATATACGTAAGGAATGACACCTGCCGTGGGACGATTTATCAAATCATCCAGCATGGTAAGACCAGGTTTTAGAATTTCTTTATCTCCCCGGAATTTATTGATTATTACTCCCCTGACAAGTTCTTTCTCTTCTTCCTCTAACAGCATCATGGTTCCTGCCAATTGGGCAAAAACTCCCCCTCTGTCGATATCACCCACTAATAGTACCGGAGCTTGAAGGGCTTTCGCCAGTCCCATGTTAACGATATCATTCTGTTTAAGATTAATTTCAGCTGGGCTTCCGGCCCCTTCTATAACAATATAGTCGTAATCTTTTTCCAATTCCTGAAAAGCTTCCAGAATAACCGGCATTAAGGATCGCTTATATTTAAAATATTCCACCGCTTTCATGTTCCCGATTACTTCACCCCGTACAATAACCTGAGAGCCTACATCGGTAGTGGGCTTTAAAAGTATGGGATTCATAAGTACGTTGGGTTCAATCATAGCTGCCTCTGCCTGAACCACCTGGGCTCTTCCCATTTCAAGCCCGTCCTTTGTTATAAAGGAGTTTAAGGCCATATTCTGTGACTTAAAGGGTGCAACCCTATATCCGTCCTGACGCAGGATTCTGCATAAGCCAGCCGTTAAAAGACTCTTTCCTACCCCGGACATGGTTCCTTGGATCATAATTTTCTTTGCCATAAAGACCTCTTTTCTGAATATTCAATCTTTGCTTGGATAATAGAGCAGGTTTGAAAAAAACTTTTACCAGGCCGGGTGTTCTAATTGGAGCAGGCAATTTGCATGTGACAGCGGTGCAATTTTGGTGGAATTATATTTCAAAAAATACACCCCTGTATAAACCAATTTGAGATGGCCGTATGATAAAATGATACTTTAAACACACTCTGGTATTACCTTGCAGAAATACCTTTATTTTATTCATAAATTTCTTTTTCTGAGTAAGAAATTAGTAAGGATTTCTTTATTTGTTATTAAAAGCTTCCTATTATAATGTAACTATTGATTACTGAACCTTATTTTAAACTTTATATCTTCGTTCTTAATAAACTTAGGTGCCTATTCTTAATTATTCTGTAAGCTTCTGTTATCTATAATTATTATTTTGTATTTGTGTTCTAAATTTTTCTTTATTTGCTTATTCCTCTATACCAGATTATCGATTTATTTCTATTTATAATTATTTTATTCTCTATTACTCATTATTTTTATAAGTTCCACTTTAGATGATCTTAGTCTTTTTATCCAATTTTTATTTGCTACTGCAACTTTATTTTTATAGTTTACTCTAGATAATTTCCAGTTTTTTCAAACTATCTTTTTTCTATTTCATACTATCTTATACTTCTATTTCGTACTATCTTTTACTACTATTTTAATTGTCTTTGTACTTCGCAACTTGATTTTTCCTTATGCCTTTATCTTTATTTCCCTTTAAGCTCTGATAGTCGCTAGTAGTATATTATGGCCCCTACTATTTAACTTATCTGGTTTCTTACAAGTTATATGTATAAAAAAATATTCCTCTTAGTTAATACTTTCTAAAAATGTCTGCTTTATATGGCCCTGCTAATTTCTAAAATCTCACCGATTTCTTTGAGCAGCTGTTCATTATCTTCCCTTAATTTAACGGCAACTCGGTAGTAGCCAGGTCCTAATTGTCTGTAATTTTTACACTCTCTAATCAGAATCCCATGTTTTAATAATTCCTCATAAAGCCCTTCTTTACCACGAAAAAGCAGGAAATTACCTTGAGAAGGATACACCTTAAAACCCAAAGCGGAAAGTCCTGAACTTAAATAATCCCTCTCAGCCACAATCCATTCATATGTTTTTTCCCGATAGGCCTTATCCTTTAGCGCTTCCACACCGGCAAGCTGTGCAGGCAGTGATATATTCCAGGAAGGGGTATGCAGTAAAAGCTCCTCCATTAATTCCCTGCAGCTGCAGATACCGTATCCGAGTCTCAGCCCTGCTAAGGCATAAAATTTTGTAAATGCTTTAAGGATAAAAAGCCCAGGGTTTTTCTTTCTATGGACAATAAGCGATTCTGCTTCTTTTATAAAATCAAGAAAGCATTCATCCACTACCAGAAATATCCCAAGTTCCTTGCATTTTTCTACAACTTTTATCAGAAGCTTTTTATCCACAAGATTACCTACAGGATTTGAAGGAATACACAAAAATACCATATTAATATCAGGTGTCAAGTGGATAAGGTAATCCTCCTGTAACGTAAAATCATTTTCTTCCTTTAGATTATAATAAGTAATTTCGCACCCGACCGTCTTGAGAGCCTGTTCATATTCTACGAAAGTAGGCGCACAGAGAAGTGCTTTTGCCGGCCGTATTACCTGACATAGTCGGTATATCAGATCTGAAGCACCATTGGCGCAGATAAGCTCTTCCCCGTTTATGGAGTGCTCTTTGGCAAGTGCTGCCTTAAGCTCCCTGTAATAATCATCTGGATAGCGGTCGTATAAATTCACTGAGTCTATCAGGATTTTTCGTACCCCATCCGGGATCCCTAAAGGATTCGTATTTACAGAAAAGTCCAAAGATACCTTTTTATCGTATATTTCACCACCGTGTGTATAACTTAACATGCTCTAATTCTTTCCCTTCTTACAATATTTAATTACTGCTTAGTTTAAGTAAACAAACTTTACTTCGCTGTATATTAATATTAAGTTCATTAAGTTCCGCTTCATAAATACATCATTATAAGGGCTCTGCATCCGCCAAACAGAAGCAGTGCCAGTAATGAACTGACATACATCAGACGGTTTGCTCTCTTAATATCTTCTCTTTCCACCGGTCTGGTATTATCACCTATAGTCTTTTTATGATGAATTACTCCAAAATAGGAGGCATCACCGCCTAACTGTACCCCAAGGCCTCCTGCACATGCACTTTCTGTCTGTGCAGAATTCGGGCTGGAATGGTTTCTATTATCTCTACGGTATATGCGAAAAGCTTCTTTCAGCCGTAAACCTGTCAATTGGCAGCTTACAATAAACAAATAGGCTGCTATCCGTGAGGGGATATAGTTTAATATATCATCAAGTCTGGCTGCACATCTTCCGAAATAAAGATATTTGCTGTTCTTATAGCCTACCATGGAATCCATGGTATTTACTGCCTTATATAGGAAGCCCAGTACAGGTCCTCCCAGTAAAAGATAACACAAAGGGGCTATTACACCGTCAGAGGTATTCTCCGCAACTGTTTCAACTGCTGCCTTTATAATCCCCTCCTCCGTAAGTTCTTTGGTATCTCTGCCGACGATCATGGAAACATTGTATCTTGCTTCCTCTATATCCTTTTTACTTAAAGATTTATAAACCTTCATACTCTCTTTTTTTAAACATCTGGCTGCCAGCAGCTGATAACACATCACAGTCATAATGCTAAATCCAAGCCATCTGTTGATCTGATAAGCCAGCTGTATTAGAAGGAAAGGAAATCCTCCCGAGAATACTAAAACCACCAGTACTAATATAAAACCACCGATAAGCTCACCCTTATTCGTTTCCGGCAGAAATTTTCTAAGCATCTTTTCCGTTATCTGAATCAGTTTCCCGATCACTCTTACCGGATGATACAGCCAATAGGGATCACCAAGTATAAAATCCAACAGAAAACCTGCCAGACATGCCAAAAGAATATCGTATACCATAATCTACCTCTATCTTCCTGTTTTCAAGAAGTTCTATAAAAAATTTGACATTGCATACAGCATTTATAATACGACTTTGTTATTTATAAGTGCTGGTTTTACATTTCTTATAAGAATACTTAGCTTAACTTATGCAATACCTTGAAAGAAAACTTTCCTTTCAGTTCACATAAGTAACCCTCCCCATTCTTTAACTGCCAGTCAAAATAATTTTTCTTCTCAAGACTGTATTTATCCAGAATTGCCATAATTGTTCCTCCATGAACTACGAAGGTTATTGGTGCATTGCCGGTGTTAAGAATTATTTCTTCATAAGCTTTTATACAGCGTTCCTTAAAGGCTTTATTTCCTTCACCCCCCGGGAAATCCAGGGTTCCTCCGCTGTCTATCCATGCCTGGTAATTAGTATTTCCTGACAGTTCCAGATAATTCCTGTATTCAAACTCACCAAAATCGCATTCTCTGAGTCCCTTATGTAATATTGGTTTTATTGCAGGAAATAGTATCTCCGCGGTTTCCTTACACCTGATAAGCGGACTTGCATAGATAATTTCTCCCTCTGAAAAGGGATACAGGTAGGACTTCTCAATAATTAGTTGTTTTCCGGCTTCACATAGACCTTCATCCGTACTACCAACATAACGTTTCTCAAGGTTTCCGGCTGTTAATCCATGCCGTATGAATCTTATGCTTCTGCCCATATTTCCCTCCATCTGAAACGTAATTTAATTGGTATATTTTTTTAATGCAAGTTTGCTCCCAATACTGCACTTTATTTCTAAGTTGAGATGTTTACACCAGTTCCCCAATTTTATGATACATTTGCTTCGGTATGAGATATTGCCACAAATCAGGATATGAAATATGTTTTACACTAATATTAATTTTCTATTTTTCAGATTCTTTTAGTACTAGTCCCAGCCCACAGGAAATTCGCTCAACATGAACGGCACTAGAGGCGATTTTTAAAGTACAGTGACCGACTGCTTCTCTAAAACGTCTGTCTTTCCTGTCCAGAGGCACTACACCGGCTCCCACTTCATTGCAGATAATCACTGCCGATGGATTGCATTTAATCAGTTCTTCAGTAAATTCTTCCGGCTCTATACCTTCTGTAAGCAACCTCTTTACAAATTCGTGGTAATGGTTAATAAATCTCTTCTTAAATAGCTCCTCTTTCGTACATACGGCTCCATCACAGAGTTGATTGCTGTCCTTTGTAATACTATATTTTGTCATTACATAATCCAATTTGCCTTGATTTAATCCACCGATATACAGCTCCATTAACTTCCTCCTTTCTTTTATCTATACAACACTGCACAGCTTATTACCACAAACAGCTCACAAAGCTGTAGGAAGAAGCCTGCCAGGTCCCCTGTAATGCCTCCAAATTTCTTATCAGACATTCTTCTATAATAAACAAAAACAAGTATTGCCGCTGCTGCAGGTACCATTCCTTTCACTCCGCCTATTATAAACATCAGCGCAACCATAACAATAACTGTACCGGAGAGTACCACAGCTGTAACTTTTTTCTGCGCAGCAGAGGAAAAGGTATGCAGTGTTCCTTCTTTTTTAGCATTTGGAAACCAAATCAGAGAAAGTCCGCTTAAAGCCCTGGATAATACGAATCCGAAAGCAATAAGCAGACAAGGTATCAGCTCTTTTATTTCCGTCAAAGCACCGAATAGAATCAGTATATACATAAGCCCTCCAATAACTGCAAAGGCACCGCAATGAGGATCTTTTAAGATCTTTAGCTTTACTTCCCTTGACTGATAGGAGCTAAGTGCATCTACTGTATCCAGGAAGCCGTCCATATGGATTCCTCCTGTAATCATTAGAGGAAGCACAGCCGCTATAGCTGCTGTAAAGCTCCTTCCAAAACCTAAGCTTGCCGCAGCATAATACCAGCCAATATATACACCACCAATAACGATTCCTATAAGCGGAAAGAAAACCATGGAATATTTCATATCCTCTTCTTTCCATTCAAAGATAGGTACCGGAATCTTGGAATACATAGAAAATGTTATCGCCAATCCTTTTAAAAGTCCCATCGTCTTTCCTCCTCTTTCAAAGGCAGCTTAAGCCCTGATACAATCTCATATACATTATCAGCCATTGAAGTAAGCCGTCTGTTGATTTCACCCAGGTATTTAAGATAGCTCATGGTTTCCTCGTATACAGAGCCATAGTCGGAGAATACTTCATTGGTGACAACCACCACATGCTCACATTGTTTTCTTAGTATATTCACCCCATTGATTATGGCATCACAGAGCCCGTTTTCACCGTATTTACTGCAATACCCCTTCGAATCATACATTTCATTGGCTAAGAGGTTGGACAAACACTCCAAAAGCAGCACTGGTCTGTCTGATAGGGTGACACTTGCTATATCCGTATACTGCTCCAGGGTTTCATATCCCTTGCCGGCTCTCACTGCCCGGTGCTTTGCTATCTTCTCCCTGCATTCCTCGTCCCAGGGAATCATGGCAGCCAGGTATATTGCCCTGTCCTTTTTTAAGGTTTCAATTACCTTTTCTGCAAAAGCTGATTTACCGCTGGCACTACCCCCGGTCACCAGAACCATCATAGATTATCCGCCTTTCCGCTATTGCTTCTTCTTTATTGTTTTAAATCTTCATAAGCTGCAATCTTCATTCCGCTAAAGGTTGGTGAATTCCTGTACACTGCCTCTGCCATATCTAACAACGGAAACAGAAATGCCGTACCGCTCCCTTCACCCAAAGCCAGATCTCCGTAAATTACCGGCGTAAGCCCCAATTCCTTTAAGATATAATCACAAGCCTTCTCCCTGCCCTGATGGGAGGCCAGCATAAAATGAACGGCATCAGGATTTATCCGGCAGGCAGTCAGGGCTGCCACAGCTGAAATAATCCCATCGATTACTACGGGAAGACGGTAAAGCATTCCCCCAAGGAACAATCCGGTAAGCCCCGCAATATCAAAACCTCCTATTTTAGCAAGGACATCCAAAGGGTCAGAAGAGTCCGGTTCGTTAACTTTGATAGCCCGTTCGATGACCTCTATCTTATGGAGGACACCTTCTCTTGACAGGCCAGCACCAGGTCCTGTAAGTTCTTTCACCGGAAGCTTTAATAACACACTTGCCATGGCTGAACTGGTAGTGGTATTCCCAATTCCCATTTCACCGGTTCCCACAATCGAATATCCCTTATCCTTCAGCTCTTTCATAAGGTTTATACCTGTCATAATAGCCTGTATTGCCTGCGCGCTGCTCATAGCCGATCCTTTGGCGATATTAGCGGTACCACTGGCAACTCTTGCATAAATTAAACCATTATGTATTGTAACGCTTCTAATATCCTGCCTTGCAGCTTCTTTCTGCTTATCAAGGATCTTATCCTTTTTATCCTCTAAGTGCTTGTCTGGTTCCTCTGGCTTATCTTTCTCTGCATATATATCAGGTATCTCTGATTTTTCTTCCTCTGCGTACTTGTCCGGTTCCTCTGGCTTATCTTTCTCTGCGTATATATCAGGTATCTCTGATTTTTCTTTCTCTGCGTACTTGTCCGGTTCCTCTGGCTTATCTTTCTCTGCGTATATATCAGGTATCTCTGATTTTTCTTCCTCTGTGTACTTGTCCGGTTCCATTGGCTTATCTTTCTCTGCGTATATGTCCGGTATCTCTGGCTTATCTTCCTCTGCGGACTTATCAGGTATCTCTGGTTTTTCCTCTGCGTTCATACCAATGTCTACTGCTATTACCTGTACTCCGCTATAGCGGGCAAGGGTATTGATATTTCCTTTTCCCTCGGCAATATGTCCAGCTACGACTGCTGTTACACTTTGATCTGTCTGGGTGACACCTTCTTCTACAACACCATTATCACTGCACATTACCACGATTGCTTTCTTCTCCAGTTTAATATCCTGACAACCGGTGATACCAGATATTTGTATTAGGTGTTTCTCAAAGGTTCCAAGGCTGTACAGAGGTTTGGCTACTTCTTTCCAGTGAAGCTTACAGGCCTCCATGGCCTCCTTATCAAGTTCAAAGCTTCCTCTTATTAAATCCTCAAACTGTTTCATGTCCATAACCTGCACCTTTTTATCTTCCATATTCTTCAGCTTTTTTAAGAAATCTCCAGGCAGCTTTTGTATTGCCAGGAAAATAAAGATGGGGGAAGCCGGCATACATTCTGTCGGTCGCTATTACTTCTCTCCATTCCTGTCCATTGGAAGCTTTCGTTACCAGAAAATCTTCACCGATTATATCGCTATCCCAATAATGAAATTCGTGAGCTCTCAGGCTCTCACCCTTTTCGGCCAGCATACTATCCTTCTCTGCCTTTAATTCCACATAACCAAAACGTCTTAACCTGCCTGTGGGAAAGGCTTTTCCAGAAAAGGTTCCCACCATCTCATATACTTGTCCTTCCTTATCCTCCAATTCCTGTTGAAGATAAAGAAAGCCTCCGCATTCTGCTATTACAGGAATACCCTTGTTGATGCACTCTCCAATTTCTTCTCTTATGGACTGGTTTTTACTTAGCCTCTCTCCATGGAGCTCAGGATATCCCCCGCCCAGGTAAAGTCCTGAAAGGTCTTTAGGCAGCCTGCCATCTTTTAGTGGGCTGAAAGTAATAATTTCTCCCCCAAGACTTTCTAACAGCCTTAAATTTTCCCTATAGTAAAAGGTAAAAGCTTCATCCATTGCTACACCTATTCTTACAGGTCTGATTACAGGTGTTTGGTAGATATTTTGGTATAAGGGACCACTTAACTGGGAATGCTTGGATAAATCACTTTCAGTATTAATATTTGATGGTTTAGCCGGGTCATTCTTTCCACTTTTTTCTACACATGTAGAATATTCTACAGCTGGTGCCTCCGCTGCAAGCTCCAGTAACCCCTCTATGTCCACCGTTTTCTCAAGTTCTCTGCTCAAACGGGAAAGAATATCACCCAGGTTTTTAATTTCCTCTGCCATTAGCAGTCCCAAATGACGGCTTTCTATGGCGATATCTTTAAGTTCCGGTACGTAACCAAAGCATTTTGTACCTAGCTCTTCACATTTATATTTTGCTGCTTCATAAAGCACGGGAGATAAACGGTTGAAGATTACACCTGCTATCTTACTGTCTTTCTTGTATTGCAAGAAGCCTTGCAGCAGAGCTCCGAGAGAGTTTCCCATTCCTTTGGCTTCAATTATCAGTATGACCGGTGTAGCTGTAAGGGAAGCTACTTCATAGGAACTGCTTCGTTCTGTGAACCCAATACCATCGTAATAGCCCATAACTCCTTCCATTACCGAGATATCGCTATCCTTACTGCCTTCCAGGAATACTTCTTTTACAGCTTCTTCCCCTGAAAGAAAAATGTCCAGATTATAGGAATCAGTTCCGATTACCTTCCTGTGAAACATAGGATCAATGTAATCCGGTCCGCATTTAAAGGAACTGATTACCATTCCTCGCGCTTTAAGACACCTTAAGATTCCACAGGTAATAGTTGTTTTTCCGGTTCCGCTTTTGGTTCCGGCAAACATAATTCGGTTTCTTTTCATTTTAACCCCCATTCGCTCCTTGGCATATTCAAGTCAGAAGCTGATATTGCTTTTCATTTCCGCACTAATACCCGTGTACCCCCAAGCCTGCTATCGCTACTGCCCAAATAAGAAGTATGATTTGTCCTTAATTTCACACTTTGGAATACCCTTCGTTCCTTGGCACCCTCTCCGTCAGAAGTGGTAATTGACTGTTTCTATGTATTTCCTTTACCTCTGCCTTTAATAATAAACACCGGGTTTTGTGCAGAAAGCATGTGATAGGGCCCGGCTGTTCTGGTTTTTGTAATGGCTGCCTGTATTATTTCCATATCTGTTATTTCAAGATTCTTGAAAGCCTCCAGGGCTTCACTTAAGGTTTCCAGCGTTATGGCATTTAGCACCAGCCTTATGGAAGGATTTCTATGGAGTAATTCCTCCAGTATACTGCTCAGTTTACCTCTGCTGCCACCAATAAAAGCAGCATCCGGCACCGGTAGCTCTTCTAAGCATTCCGGAGCACTTCCTTTGATTACAGTCAGATTCTTAAGAGAGAACTTGTCCCTGTTTCTTTCGATAAGCTCTGCACCCTCTTCTTTTTCCTCGACAGCATAGACCCAGCCGTTATTTAAGAGCAAAGCAGCCTCCACACTTAAGGAACCGGTGCCGGCTCCGATGTCGTATAGGATATCGTTATCTTTCATCGAAAGCTTACTTATTGAAAGAAGCCTTACCTCGCTTTTCGTCATAGGGATATCGCCTCTTATGAATTCTTCATCGGGTATACCAAGGTGATATTCTTTTTGATAGAAATTATTTAATATAAACAGGGAGGTAAGAGGCTTATCTTCCATAACCGCCAGCTCAGCCGGTGTCACTTTTATAACTTCCTCTTCTGCATAGGATAAGGCTGTCCCGGCATAGATATCAAGCTCCAAAAGACCGGCAGCCATTAGTTCCTTTCCTATTACAGAGAGCCTTCCATCGGTCAGAAGAAAAGTTTTAGAATGCCCTCTTACTGCTCTTGTAAAGTCACTGCTTTTTCCGTGCAGGCTTAAGATACAGGCATCCTCCCAGGAGATTCCAAGGAGAGCACTGAAATAGGAAACTGTGGATATACCCGGTATTACCTTAACTTCATATTCCCCCTTTTCCCTTAAGGCTTCTGCGACTTTACCTGCTCCACTGTAAAAGCCTGTATCTCCTGAGAAAAGTATAGTATACCGCTCATAGACAGAAGCTTCGATAAACTGCTTGATTTCCAAAGGGTCGTAGGATTCAAAAATCTCTCTGCCACCACAGGATACAGCTTCCAGCATCCGCCTTGCACCAATGAATACCTGTGCATTTTCAATGGCTCTTATCCCTTCCTGTGTAAGTGTGTCTGGGTTACCCATTCCAATCCCAACTAAGTTGATTTTTTTCATAAATTCCTTTCTGCAAATGTATTTTAGTTCTAGTTCTGGCTATTTCTGGAGGGACTCTTTGTAACTTTACTATTTATTCCGGAAAAGGTTAGAACTTAATTCAACTTAATGCATACAAATCACCAAATGTCTGAATGATTGACCAAACCGATAATTACCCGATTTAAGACAAAGCAGCATTCCCTTTGCATATTTTTTGACCACTTCACTTTGCCAGTCTATCCATAATCTCTTCTACGGAAAACCCTGTTTCCTCTTTGGGCCGTTGAATTACGATAACTTTGGCACCGGCCATTCTTCCGCCTTCTGCTTTTTCTTCATATCCTCCAAGACTTCCGCCTTCTTTGGTGACCAGATACTTTCCATTTATCTGCTTTAGCATGGCGTAATTCAATTCCTTATGAAAGGGTCCCTGCATGCATATAATATTCTTTCGCTGATAGCCCAGTTCAAAGCAGTTCCTTAAAGCGTCCGGATCCGGAAGTATTCTTATATATAACCTGTCCTGGTAATCCCTTACTCTGGTATATTCTTTTAAATCCTTGCTCCCTGTGGTAATCAGGGCATTTCCTTCATTATCATTTAGGAACCGGATGGTTTCCTTCATATCTTTTACTTCTATTATCCCTTTAAGAGACAAGGTTTTCCTTATAACTCTTAATAGGGGAACTCCAACTGCTTGTGCCGCCTGATTGATATTATCCGTTACATCACAGGCGTATGGATGTGTTGCGTCTATAATAACAGTAGTTCCTTCTTCCTTCATGAGAAGTTCCATCTGCTGACTGTTAAGACGCCCTTCACGAATACTGCCCCAGTCTCCTTTATCTAATAAGGTCTTTCCATATTCTGTAGCTACGCAGGCAGTAACAGGAAGTTTCTTTTCCACGCAGTATTCATACAAGAGTCTTCCTTCTGTAGTACCTGCAAAAAGTAAGATTTTACTCATGTTTTCCTTTCTTCTGTCATATCCGGTGCATAAAACACTGACAAAGGCTTCCGTCTTATATATTTAAATAAGTCAGCTTTTACAAGTTGTAAATGACCCTTCATACTAATCATGTATTGATAATTTATACGGAATAACCTCTTGGTGTAGCCATGGAGTTCTCTATCTGCAGGGTATTGGAATTACCTATAAACACAGTAGTAAACATATCCACTTCTCTCTCCCTTAACTCTGTCAGGGTGAGTACTTCTGCTTCTTCTCCTTCTCTCCCGATATTACGGGTAATACCGCATACAGTATCTCCTTTCCGGTACTGCAGCAGTATATCGCAGGCCTTCATCAGATGATCGGCCCGCTTCTTGCTGGAGGGATTATAGAGGCTGATACAGAAATCTCCCATGCCTGCACACTCTAGCCGCTTCTCAATTACTTCCCAGGGTGTGAGGAGATCACTTAAGCTGATTACTGCAAAATCATGGTTCAAAGGTGCTCCTAAGAGTGCGGCACCGCTTAAAGCAGCTGTAACGCCTGGTATTACCTTGAGCTGAACGGAAGGATAATCTTTTTTCAGTTCAAAACAAAGACTTGCAAGTCCATAAACTCCTGCATCACCACTGCAGATTAAAGCGATATCTATACCTTTCGCTGCTTCCTCCATGGCCAGCCGGCATCTGCTTATCTCCTGTTTCATGGAGGTGCTTAAATATTCTTTGTCCGGAAAATAAGGCTTTACAAGTTCTACATATGTAGTGTATCCGGTAATAATCTGGCATTTTTCCAATACCTCGATGGCCTGTTTTGTCATATATTCAAGGGAGCCTGCCCCAAAACCAACAATATAAAGCATATTATCCTCTTTTCTGTATAATACACTCAATCATACTTCCCTTATTTGATATAAGGATTGAATGTATGATGTGTTTTATCCTTTAATGTGTAACTTAATTTTATATACATATAAAATTTTACTTAGAACTCAATTTTGAATTCCTTCTCATAGACTGCCATTGCAATCCCTGCACCAGTAGTCTTTGGCAGCAGCTGTTTTCCATAATGGCTTGCCAGAGCACCGCTTCTTTCACAGACATTGCCTACTCCTGCCGTCTCCTGAACAAAAGGAGAATGCATAAATTCTCCTGTCACTGCCGATAGTTCTTCTGCTGAATAAAAGTGTGTCTTTGCTTTCAATGTGCCTGCCAACTCAAGAATTCCGGGTTCTTCACTTTTTAAATCCACCGAACAGATGGCAGAAATTCTGTCAACATCAATACCTGCCTGGCAGCAAACGTCCGTTACCCTTTTATGCAGCGCCATACCTGTAACATCTTTACGGCAGCCTACACCAAGTACAAGGTTCTTAGGTACCAGATGCAGGGTAGTTTCAAAGGGAGCAGCGTTTATATCACTGCCTATATAGATCCCAACTTTCTTCACTCCCGGTTCCAGGCCTGCCGGCGGTTTGCCAAGCAATGGATATTCACTATAGATTCCCACCGTTTCTCCTGCCAGGAGAGCTGCAGAAATTGACTTTATCCTGTAAATTTCCTTTATTATCAGTTCACGCTGTCCTGCAAATAAATCTACCGCAAAAACACCGTTTAAATCAGTTGCCGTAGTTATTACCGGTTTCGCTTCAATTAACTCTGCAACCTTCCTGCATAATTCATTGCCTCTGCCAAGATGGCCTGAGAGCAAAGATATAACGTAATTTCCCTTCTCATCCAGCACCAGGACAAAAGGGTCAACCTCTTTACCCTGAAGGTAGGGAGCTATACTTCTTACCGCAATACCACAGGCACCTATATAAATGATTCCTTCCCTGCTTTCAAAAAGCGTACCGGTAAGAACACTGATATTTTCAAAGCTTCCTAATTCCTCAACGGGTGTTGTGGAATATCGCTGAAACCCTTCCACCTCATGCCCGTTATTTCTTAAAGCCCGGCAAAGGCGCTGATTAAGCTTGTTTCCGCCTTTGGTAAAGGATATTACTGTTATTTTCATAAGCTCCCTCTATTCCTGTCCTTTCCGGTACTCCGTAGTAAACCTTTCATCATAGAGCTTTGATAATTCATAATCATTTCCCATGGAATCACCTACTACGATTAATGCGGTTTTCTTTATTCCGTTTTCTGCCGCTAAAGCCGATAGCTCTTTTATAGTTCCTCTTGCAATCTTTTCATCCGTCCAGCTGGCTTTATAAACAATAGCGCAGGGAGTAGCTTCACCATACCCTCCTGCTATCAGCTCCTCTGATAACTCCTTTGTATAACTAACACTTAAGAAGATTACCATGGTCGCCTTATGAGCCGCCAGAGCCTTTATGGATTCTCTCTCCGGTACCGGCGTTCTGCCAGCCATCCTGGTTATGATAACAGTCTGAGTAACTCCCGGCAGGGTATACTCTGTCTTAAGAGCTGCTGCTGCACCAAATAAGCTGCTGACCCCCGGGCAGATATCATAGGCTATTCCCATACTTTCAAGTGCATCCATCTGCTCACGGATAGCACCATAAATACTCGGATCACCGGTATGAAGGCGTACAATCTCTTTCTCCCTGTTATTATCAATGACTTCCAATACCTGAGGCAGTGTCATATAGGCACTGTCGTAAAGAACAACGTCCTCCCTGGCATACTCTAGCAGTTCCTTATTAACCAGAGAGCCGGCATATATAATAACACCTGCCTCACCAAGAAGCCTCGCTCCTCTGACTGTTATCAAATCCGTGGCTCCGCTGCCCGCTCCTACAAAATGGACCATAGTTATCTTTATCCTTTCTATTAAAAAGTTATAACTGATTGAAGGCTAATCTGATGAAATACTTATATCTCATGAAATGCTGATATTCATGTAATACTTATATCTTATTAAATTCTTATGTCTCATGAATTGCCTGATATTTCATGAAAATACTTATATCTTACTAAATTCTTATATCTCGTGAATTGCCTGATCTCTGATGAAAAACTTATATCTGATGAAATCCTCATCTCTTATCAAATTTTTATATCTCATGATTTCTTATATCTTATGCTTAAATCCTATGAAATACTTATCACTTTAAAATAGGTCAGGGTGCATTAAACGTTAGAATAGACTACAACCTTAACACAATTGTTTTATCAGCCTATCTGCTTCTGTTGTTTTTCCAAGAAGACCGAATTTATTAGAAAATAAGACAGCACCTATTGTTAATCCTTCATAGGCTCTTTTCTTTAAATAGTAATCTATTTTATCCATTAAAATATCAATGGTTGCTTCCATTTTCCCATGTTCTTTCAATACTGCCAAGGCTTCCTCTGTGGTAACACAGTCCAGTATTTTGTTTAATACCTCCATATCACAACCCGCTTTTAAGGCACAGCTGCACAGGATTTCCTGTCTGGCATCTCCCCATTTGGAGTGGGTATTCATAATTCCTGCTCCAAGCTTTACAAGCTTACCGATATGTCCTATCAGCAAAAAGCCCTTTAACTTAAATTCATAAGCCATATCAATGGTATCCCCGATAAAATTACTGCACTTTACCATATTCTCTTCGCCAAAATTCAACTCGCTTCCTGCAAAGGCTTCACCGTAATTTCCCGGCACTACTGCCAGAGTTGTAACCCCTTTTACAGAGAGCATTCTTATTTCCGTTCGTATTGTATCTACAAGAGCCTTTTCACTCATGGGTTCAACGATTCCGCTGGTTCCAAGTATGGAGATACCTCCGGTAATTCCAAGTCTTGGATTAAAGGTCTTCTCTGCAAGGCGCTCTCCTTCAGGAACCGCAATTACTACCCTGAGACCTCCTTTATATTCTGCTTCCTCGCAGATTTCCTTTACTTCCTTTTCTATCATAAGCCTTGGTACCCTGTTAATGGCAGCCTCACCAACCGGCTGATCAAGTCCTGTCCTGGTGACTCTTCCGATTCCCAGACCTCCGTCAATGGTTATCCCCCTGTCTGTTTTACTGACAGTGGCATAGACCAATACTCCATGGGTAATGTCTGCATCATCTCCGCCGTCCTTTTTAACCGAGCAGGTAACCGAAGGTACTGTTGCGGAGAAAAACTGGCTGTCATTAGGCTCTGAAAGCTGCCCCTTCCCGTAATCTGTCCGGTTATGTTCTGTAGTGATGATATCAAGTGTGAGAACTATTCCTTTTGGCGTATCAATGGTTACCCGCCGGGCTTCTTTTTGCAACAGCAGCCCTATAGCCGCTGCCTTTGCCGCAGCTGCAGCGCAGGAACCTGTTGTATAACCGCACCGCAGCTTTTTATTATCCTTATAGATATATAATTCCTCCATGCTGCCTCTTTCCGGATTATCTTCCTGTTCTATCAGTCCTATCCTATTCTGTCTGAAATCCTGTTCTAGCTGTCAGCCTGTTCTATTTGGCATCCTGTTCTATTTGTCAGCCTATTCTATCAGGCAACCTATTCTACCTGGCATTCTATTCTATCAGGCATCCTGCTCTATTTGTCAGCCTATTCTATCAGGCATCCGGTTCTATCTGTCATCCGGTTCTATCTGTCAGCCGGTTCTATCTGTCATCCTATTCCACCTGTCATTCTGTTCTATCCATCCTATCTGTTATCTGACTTATCCTGCCTGCTCTTTTATAATTATAAGGGTAAAATATCCTGCTTCAGCCGGGAAATCTTCTATTTTTTCATAGATTCTTTCCTCTGCCATTCCACAATTCTCTGCCATCATAGCTCGTAAGCCCAATTCCTTGATTCGCTGCACCAGCTCTTTGTACTTCCTGCCTGATTTCATAATAACCTTAGTCCCCGGCTGTCTTAGAGTTTCTTCAACATCATGCAGTCCGGGAATAATATGTATCTTTTCACTTCCGGCAGCAAGGCTTGTCTGTAAGAGAGCTGCTGCATTACAAAAGGAAGTAACTCCATTAATCGTGCAGGTGCTTAACCCTTTCTTCTTAAGTCGCTCCTCCAGATAGCCATAGGTGGAATATACCGTAGGATCACCCAGGGTCAGAAAGGCAACGCTAATGCCTTTTTCCAAATATTCCTCTACCTTACCGGCACAAGTATCATGGCTTTGCTTCTGCAGTTCCTTATCCATAGTCATAGGCATGGGCAGATAAAGGATTTCTTTCTCCTTAAGCTCTGGTATTGCTTCAGCCCCTATCCTATAGGACACACAGTTTTCTTTATTTTCGGCAGGTAAGGCTATCACCGGACACTCCCTTATAATTCTTACCGCTTTTAAAGTAAGCAGTTCCGGATCCCCCGGTCCTACACCAATGCCATAAAATACAGCTGTATCTCTCTCCATATGTTCTGTTTCCTCTCTTATAAACTAATAGCCTCTTTTGCATGTTCTGCAAAGATTTCCTGTATTCCTCTGTATTCGCCTAGACCCTTTAAGATACATTCCACTTCAAAGCCCTCCTGTAAGAGCATCTCCTTCCAGGAATCCTCCTCACCTGCCATATCATTAGCGGCATGATCTCCTGATACTACCATAAAGGGAGCAAGACAGACACCTTTATAACCTTTTGCTTTTAATCTTGGCAGAATGGTTTCAAGAGAAGGATACGCCTCAACTGTTCCCACATAAACATGCTCATGGCCTTTGTCCCTGAACACATATTCCAATGCCGCATAGGAGCTGTTGGTGTAATGACTTGTTCCATGCCCCATAAATACCAGGGCTTTCTCTGCACTTCCGGTATCCATTACTTCTACAACTTCTTCTACTGCCTTCATATAATCCTCTGTACTGCTAAGAAGCGGTGTTCCAACCTTTATGGAATGGAATTCCTGCGCCAGCTCTCTTATATCCTCTAACATCCGGTCATTCTCTACCCCATTCAGAATATGGGTAGGCTGTACGATAATATCGCTGATACCGTCCTCCGCCATCTGTCTTAAGGCCTGGATTACTGTATATACCTCCATCCCATCCCGCTCTTTTAGAATCCTTATAATCATTTTGCTGGTAAATGCACGGTAAAGTGCATATTCCGGAAAAGTTTCTGATAATTTCTCTTCTATCTTAACGATTGTTTTTTCCAAGGTATTTAAATGACTGGTTCCAAAGCTTACTACCAGCAATCCTTTATTCTTCATAATTTGCTCCCATCTGTGTGTTTCAACCCGCATAGAAAATTAGGGAGAGCGAGAGCTTTCACTCCTGGCTCCCATAAGCGTATTTACGAAATAAGGTGGAGTGAAAGTATCCAAATCTCTACCCCATTTTCATAACACAGTTCTCTCGATAAAGTATAATTTCTATATTTCAGTCTGTCAGATAACCTTCTAGCTCCTTTAAATTTCTTGGTACGGGAAGGGTCTCTTTCAGAATTTTTTTCTCTATTAATTTATTGAATAAGATTATTACGTCCGGCTGGCTAAGGTTGGTTTCCTTTAACAGCTCTTCCTCCTGGAAGATATCTGCCGGATTCCCTTCTCTTATGATATTTCCGTCTTTTAGCATTACGATTCTGTCAGCCCATTCCAGGGCAAAGTTCATATCATGGGTTGCCACTATAACAGTTATTCCTTTATTCGGAAGTTCCTCCAATTTCTCGTTTAATAGCTTCGTATGTAGTGGATCTAAGGCTGATACCGGTTCATCCATAATCAATACCTCCGGTTCCATGACCAATATGTCTGCTAACGCTACCTGCTTTTTCTGTCCACCACTCAATGCATGGGTTGGTTTTTGACTGAAAGGCGTAATGCCTAACTCCTCAATAACACTATCTACTCTTCGTTTTACCTCCTCCTGGCTTAACGCCAGATTACAGGCACCAAAGGAGATCTCCTGATAAACACTGGCGGCAAATAATTGATTATCCGGGTCCTGAAATACAATTCCAACTTTGCTTCGAAGCTCTAAAAGTTCTTTTCTCTTATATATAACCGGCTTCCCTTTGTAGTTTATCGTTCCGCTCTGGGGTCTTAATATTCCGTTGAGACACAAAAACAATGTGGACTTACCGGACCCGTTACCACCTACAAAAGCTAGTTTTTCTCCTTGCCTGACTGTAAGGCTTACACCATTTAAAGCTTTCGTTCCATCGCTGTAGGTGTAGGTAATCTTATCAATTTCTAAGATATTCATATGTTTCTCCAATCCCCGGGATTAAAATAACTTTTAAACTATGTTTTTTAGATAACAGCTGCATATACCCAAAACAGTGACTAATAAAATTACCGCTGCGATTTCACCTTTTCCGGCATTCTTCTTCTCCCATAAGACCTTTATGGTACCATCATAACATCTTGCTTCCATTGCATCATAGAGCAAGGAGGATTTCTTCATCGCCCGGATAAAGAGAATAGAAAACAGTCCTGTGCTTCCCTTTAGCGCAGTCTTAAAACTGCGGTTGCCCAGTCTGCTCTCCTGGGCAGTGGATATACCTGCCGCTGTTTCGTAAAGCACAAAGATATACCGGTAAATTAACAACAATAACTCCGATATAACTGTGGGACACCGAAGCAGCTGAAGTACTCTCAGGATATCCGTAAATGGTGTCGTCAAAGAGAGAAAATACAGACAGGCTACTGCTCCGAAAGCCGAAGAGATTAATTGCAGTCCAAAAATAAGTTTACCACTTTCAAAGTAATAGAATAATCCGAAGACTTTAATAAAGGGTTCTTCCACCGGATGTTGTGATATTCCAAGAAGAATAGTGACAGTACTGATAAGCAGAAAAGCTAAGGGCACACGCATAAGCCTTATGTAATCAAATATAGACGTTCCTCCCAGAATCACGGTCAGTCCTGTCATTAATGTGAGAACCAGAAAGGAGAATAAAACTGATCTTGCAGCTACACATATCAACAGGGTAGTAACCGCAAGAAATGCTTTTAAGACCGGACTTTTATCCCTAAGCCTGGACGAATAGGATAATTTATCAATTAACAGCATATTTTATTTCTCCTTTCAGTTCATCACGTATTACCTTCTTATTCTTTTGCGTACTTTCTTCTTTCCTTCAGTACACCAATACCATAGCCAAAGATACCGGCACCAAGAGCTGCCTGAAGACAGAATAACAGGGATTCTGTTTCCCCGCCTGGAGGCTCGTAAACAGGGGAAAACCAGGGGGTATATTCCTCCTCACCGGTAAGCTGGCTGATTGCCTGGGACGCCGCATCATCAGAACCACCGAATTCGGAATCTTTAATTGCTATCAGCGGAACCACTGCAATAACAACACACAATAATATTAAGATAATTGCTTTCTTTCCATTACTGCTCATTTTTAATTCCTCCCTTCATAAAACCGATTTCCTTCAGCTCATTGCCTGCATAGGAGCTAAGAGTCATTACAACCAGCGCTGTTACGATACCTTCAATAATTGCAATAGGCACCTGGGTAACCGCAAAGATTCCCATAAATTTGATCATGGAGGCTCCCACACCACCTACTTCTGCCGGGTAAGCAAGGGCAAGCTGCAGAGAGGTAACACAATATGTAATCAGATCCCCAAGGGCAGCTGCCAGAAATACTGCCGTAAGCTTTGGCAATTTAAATTTCAAGCTGAGCTTATAGATGGCATATGCTGCAAAAGGTCCTGCAATTGCCATAGAAAAGGTATTGGCCCCAAGGGTTGTAAGACCGCCGTGAGCCAGTAATAACGCCTGGAATAACAGAACAATAACACCAAGGATACTCATTACGCTTGGTCCAAATAATATGGCTCCAAGGCCGGTACCGGTAGGATGGGAGCTGCTGCCTGTAACGGAAGGTATTTTAAGAGCGGAAAGCACAAAGGCATAAGCTCCGCACATTGCCAGTACAATCAGGGCTTTTCTGTGTTCCGTAACAATTCGTTTCAAATTAAAATACCCTGCTGCAAAAAAGGGTATACAAATTATCCCCCAGGCTATACAAAATTTCAGGGGAAGGTACCCCTCCATTATGTGCATGGCATTTACTCTGGGCGTAATCGAAGCACCAAGACAGATGATTGCTAAGGCCACCACAAATTTTTTCTGTTTTTTGTTCATTTTTCTCCATTCCTGCACATGCATTTCGTGCATCCAAATATGTGTCTGGGATTTCACAGACACAGCTTTGCAGTTGAAAGTTTATTTCTTCCAACCTTGTCCTTTTTTCATATTGTAGATGCCAGTCATCCTATTCGTCAGACTGGCGCAATAAAAATACCCTTTTACTCTGCTCACATTCTTATACGAACGATTGCAGGGTGAAAGGGTACCCTAAATAGTTTCCTGTTAATACCGGTCAATACAGGAAAGGAAAGCATACACAGAGCCATCGTCCGTAACTTGTGTATAAAACATACGAAAAGGCAGGTCTTCTGACTCAGGCTTCCATGCAACAGTTTATCTTCCCATCTTGTGACAGTGATTATGCGGTAACTGTTACTCTTCCTTTACAGCGGCGGGACCGTATGGGCTTTTCACCCATTTCCCTATTATCTTGTCTGCAGTTAAATGCTCCAAGCACCTTTTAGTATTTATATTTCTATTAAAGTGTATCATTATGGAGGGGTTGTGTCAATCTAAATGGAGTGGGTGAGGTTATAAGACGTGGGGTTGTGGCAGTGGACGAAAACCCGGCTTCCTCTTTGTACGTTTTTGTTCGGATAAGAACCCTTATTCCACTAATACTTCAGTAATTGCTTAGTACAGTTCCGAATAAACCAAACTCGCTAATGAACCATCTATGGTTTTAATATGGTTTTTGAAGCTCAAACAGTGGTTTATTCGGAACTTGGCGCAATTTCTGAAGTATAAGTGTCATAAGGAACCTTTCCGAGACAAAAACTCCCAAAGAGGAAGCCGGGTTTTCTGATTTTTCTTAAGACTCTTTGCAGTATTATTCAAGACTGCTTTTTATTATTTGGTTCTTCTTATTTCTTTTCAGTTTTTATTACGTAGTCTCTGGCTCCTTCTATTCTCTTTACGGTTAAGGAATAACCGCCTTCGAGAATTCCTCTGGTGGTAAAAAAGGGCTTTATCTGCTCTTTTAATACTTTTGCCAGTTCTTGTGGAGTTTCGTATTCAGATACATCCAGTTCTTCGATTAGTTTTAAGGTTTCTTTTATTCCATAGAGCTGCTTTTCATATATTGTCAGGTTTCCATGATAGGTAAAATTCTTTATGACCCTGTTTGCATGGTCTTTGTGGGAAGTTTCGATATATTCTGTTATGTCATTAATCAGGTCCTGTAACTCGATTCTTACTATGTCCAAATATTTACTCATTTTACGTACCATTGCAGCACACTCCTTCTTTTCATATAAATCCCAATATGATTTATGATCAGCAAGTTGCATTTTTCGTTTAGATGTTTATATTTTAACATATTATTGTAGATACAACAATAATTTACTTTCATAGGATTTTTGTGTACTTATACAATATACTTATGTTTGGACATTGGTTTTTTCCTTTTCTTATAAAAAATTACATATATTTCTTATTGCTTAGATTTTTTCCTTGTGATTTTTAGGTACTACTGTAATTGAAAGCTGTCCTTAGAGCTCTGATAAGTACTTAAAATCATTTCTGATGCTCTCCCATACAGGCTTATCATACTCTTCGTGTTCCAGTACAAAATATGCGGCATAGGTGGCTGCTTCTTGTATTGCCTTCATGTCCAGGCAGCCTTCTGCCATATCCACATTTTCCATTGCTTCATTTATTTGTTTCATATGGATTAATTCTATTTTACTGCCCCACTTCTTTATATAGGTTACCGGATCAACTCCGGCATAAGCTGCCCAGTAGACATCCAGTTCCAATATGACATTCTCATTTGTCTTCTCTGCCAACAGGTCCAGCGCATATTTTCCGTCAATCTTGTTGAATTCTGCTCCATGGTTATGATAGCCTATTTTGATACCGAATTCCTTCGCTTTCACAGCTGCATGATTCAGTACAGCTGCAAGCTCTTCTATTTCTATAAGGGTATCTGTTGGTGCATAGGGACAGATGAGGTATTTGGAGCCGATTGTCTGATGATATGTCAGTTCCTCCTCCAAGGCTTCTTTAAATTGTTCTACTCCGATATGAGCTCCTACGGAATAGAGATTATTTTCCTTCAGAAAGTCTGCCATTTCCTCAGCGGTCAGCCCACCGTAGCCTGCAAATTCAACTCCTTTAAATCCGAGCTCTGCTACTCTTTCTACTGCTTTTTTATAGTCCTTTTCTGTTTCTCCGTGAATGGAGAAAAGCTGTAATGATATTTCCATTGCTGCTCCTTTTCTGCCTGATTTTTGCTTAAATACGAATGCAGTATCGCAAGCTTATTTGCGATACTGCTTATAGGGTGTGTATGTAAACTGCTTGTGCCGGGCCGGAGGTTCCACTTTGTGGGAGGCAATTTGCGAAAAACAGCAAGGCGCGATTTTGGGAACGTGCTGGTGTTACGTTTCCAAAATTGCAACACATAATACCGCAAAGTGGGGCATTCAGAACGTTACAATGCATTTTCAGACACACCCTGGGAAGATGAATTATTTATCAAATTTCTCAAGCTATAACTGCTTTCTTTCCGGTGGCGTGGGATTCATAAGCTGCTTCCATCAGTTTTGTAAGGGTTATAGAATCTTCAATACCAAAGGTTACATTCCCTTCCCATTTATCTCTTGCCCACATCACTAAGGGAGAGGAAAGAGCATTGGGTAGTTTATCAGGAGTTATCCATCTGCCTTCTGTTTCTTTTGTTGCATAGCTGATCGTTTCTCCCACTATTAAGGTTCCATCTGTCCCGCTGATTTCCAGTATTGGAGGAGTATAAACAGATACAAATCCGGTCTCTGCCACTCCGATTGCTCCTCCTTCAAACTCAATGACAGATATAGCATTATCTTCCACTCCATGTCCCGTTATATCTGTAAATACGGACTGAACAGTAAGCGGTGTTCCAAGCAGCCATGTGAGCAGATACATCGGATGAGCCCCTAAATCTATCATGGCGCCTCCGCCGCACTGTTCCCTGTTGTAGAAATGCTCCGGCAGCCAGTTTCCTGTGCTTCCATTATGAACATTCCTCATACGTGCATAAGTAATTCTGCCAAGACCTCCGCTTTCTACCAGCTCTTTGGCAAATAGAAATCTGCTTTCACATTTTTTTACCAGTGAAAGTGTTATATCCTTTCCAGAAGCAAGAAGTGCTTCCTTTATTTCAAGACAGTCAGAAAGGGTCAGGGCAAGTACTTTCTCACTGAATACCTTTTTTCCTTTCTTTATTGCTTTTATAATTAATTCCTTATGCATGGAGGTCGGTGCTGTTATGATAACTCCCTGAATATCAGAATTATGAAGGAGTTCATCATAATCTTTAATAAAAGGCACAGAAAATTCTTCTGCATACTTTCTGCCTCTTTCCTCTTCTTCATCCCACACAGCTGCTATTTTACTGTCCGTGTTCTCCAACACTTCTTTTGTATAGCCCTCAGCATGGACATGCCAATAACTTATAACTGCTATATTCATGTTTACACCCATTACATATCGCAGGCGGCCTGCGATACTGCCACAAATAATAAGGAGTGAAAGAATTTCAACGTGGCATCCTTCTTTTATAATTTTCTTTCACTCTTAGCTACTCTCTGCTTGATTTGGCACCCGTGCAAAATCAAGGGAGAGCAAAGAGCATTTTCTTCACCCCTGCCCCTTTACTGCACAAACTGCAATCTGTCTTATTAATCAAAGTATACGGGCTGACCGGTTCTGGCAGAGGTATAAATTGCCTCCAGAATCTCTGATACCACACAGGCCTGCTCCGGTTTCACGATTACTTCTGTATCATTCTTAACTGCATCAATCCAGCGCCTTGCTTCTACCTCCGCAGGATCACTTGATACTCCCTCGTAAAAGGCTACTCCGCCGCTTGCCATATCGGGCTTAAGCTCAACCAATCGGTTAAATTCTGCCTTGTTTATAGAAACTCCGCCTTTTATCTGAGCTCCTGCATCCGTTCCGCAAAGAACAGTGCTGCCCTCCTGAACCGGCTCAATGGTGTTCAAAGCCCAGCTGGATTCCAGAATAATTGTTGCCCCGTTTTTCATAACGATAAAACCGAAGGCAGAATCTTCCATGGTATTATCTGCATCCTCCCAGCCTCCCCAGGGATTGCCGCACTGAGGATTATTCACCATCTTATATTTCGTTCCTACTACCATCTTAGGCTCATAATTGTTCATCAGATATAAAGTAATATCCAGGGAATGGGTTCCGATATCGATTAGAGGACCACCACCCTGCTCATATTCATTTAAGAACACACCCCAGTTGGGAGTGCCTCTTCTTCTTACCGCAAAAGCTTTGGCAAAATAAATATCTCCCAGGTCGCCTCTCTCAATAACCTTCTTTAAGTAAATAGCTTCCGGTTTATGTCTGTGCTGGTATCCGATAGTCAGCTTCTTACCGGTTTCCCTGGCAGCTTCCACCATCTTTCTGGCGTCTTCGGCTGTTTTTGCCATGGGCTTTTCACACATAACATGCTTGCCGGCATGAAGGGAGTCAATGGATATGGGTGCATGGGAGCGATTAGGAGTGCATACATGCACTACCTCAATATCCTTATCTTTTAATAATTCCTTATAATCTGTGTAAACTTTGGCTTCCGGTACACCATACTGCTCTTTTGCTTTTATGGCTTTTTCCTCCACGAGGTCACAAAAGGCAACCATCTCAACATCCTTTAATTTGCTTAACGATGGCATATGCTTTCCATTTGCAATGCCGCCGCAGCCAATGATACCAACCTTCACTTTTCTTTCCATCTTAACTTCTCCTTTTTCTTCTTTTTTTAATTGCTGATACCTTGTTCTTTACAAGGTGTGTCTTAAAACTCATTATAGTTTTTTAGAACGCCAAAATAATGTAAACTTTAATTTTATGGACATTATCTGTCTTGCCTGTAAATCTGTGCTACTCATTTTCTGCTATTTGTTTATTTTTTTAAAATATAGCATAAATAATTCGTACATGATATAATAAATCCACAAAAAAATATCAATTATTTGTCCTCTAAGGAGTTATGATTTGGAACAGAATTATTATATTGAAAAGCGGGATACCTATAATGATCTGCCACTGCAATTCAGCCTTCATATGCAGGTATTGAACGGAATCGGTGAAATGGCCCATGCCCATATGCATGATTATATTGAGATTCTCTACGCCCTCTCCGGAAAATACCAGATACTTCTCAATAACAGGGATTATACCTTCAAAGAAGGTGATATGGTTCTGATCAATTCCAACGAAATTCATAATGTTTTTTCAGAAAGTGAGGGTTTGAACCGGTATATCTGTATCAAATTTGAACCTGAGTTGCTCTATACCTCCTGGTCTCTGATTGAAATGAAATATCTGATGCCCTTTATATTAAAGGATTCCTCCCATCAGAAAATATTCACCAGAGAAGAAATAGCAACTACCGTCGTTCCTTCTCTTATTGAAAATATGAATAAGGAATATACCAAAGCCGCTTACGGATATGAGTTCGCGATCCGGTCAGATCTCTTCCGCTTATTCCTGTATATTATAAGAAGCTGGCATGTCCAGAATATTGACTTAAATATAGGTGTTTCGATTAATAAGGAAATGGAGACTCAGCTCAGAAAGGTCTTTGACTATATTGATGAGCGGTACAACGAAGATATTACTGCAAGAGAAATGGCAAAATACTGCAATATGAGCTACAGCTATTTTTCCAGAATGTTTAAGCGGGTAATGAAGAAAAGTTTTAAGGAATACCTTAACTATGTACGTATCTCCAAAGCAGAAAAGCTTCTGATCAGTACCAATAATACCATAACAGAAATTGCTCTGGAGACAGGGTTTACTACCTCCAGCTATTTTATCAGTCAGTTTAAGGCACATAAAAATATAAGCCCCAAGCAATATCAACTGAACTATAGGAAGTTATAACAACTGTAATTAGCAAAGAAAGGGCGCTGCTTTAGTGGAATTTCAGAAGATTTCTTTTATTATTCCATTCCTGTAGCAGCGGCCCTTTTTAAGTTCTTATTTCTATGCAGTTATAAATCCCACGTTCTCTTGCGTTTAAAATCTGTCTTACAGATTCTCTGTAAAAAATTTCTCTATTTCTGTAATCACAGCTTCTTCATCCGTACCTTCAGCGGTTATGGTTACCTGAGCTCCGTTCGTAATTCCAAGCCCCATTACTGACATCAGCTTTCTGGCTTCGGCAGAAGCTCCCTTTGAAGCTATTAAGACACTGCTCTCATAATTTTTAACCAGTTTTACCAGCAAACCTGCGGGTCTGGCGTGAATTCCCAGCTCATCTTTTATGGTATATTCAAATTTTTTCATATTACTCCTGTTCTATATCAAGGTCAATAAATCCTGCCCATAGTCAATATTCTTTTCGCTTTCACTAATGATATCACTGTACTCCTCCGTATTTGTTACGATTACCGGTGTAACGACGGAATAGCCTGCTTTCTTTATTCCTTCTATATCAAATTCAATAAGTGTTTGCCCTTTATTTATCTTTTCTCCAATCTTTACCTTCTGAGTGAAGAATTTGCCTTCTAATTTCACCGTATCCGTACCAATATGAATGAGTATTTCCGCACCAAAATCGGTCTTTAATCCAATAGCGTGACCGGTAGGAAAGAGTGAGAGAACCTCACCGTCAACTGGTGCAATAAGTTTACCTTCTACGGGAAGGATTGCTACTCCTTTACCAAGTACCTCTGTTGAGAAGGCTTCATCCTCAACCTTATTAAGCTCCACAACTTCTCCTTTGAGAGGGCTTGCGATCATTCCTCTTATACTTGTTTTATGAGCCAGCGCGGAGAGATCTTCTGTTTTTTTCTCCTCATCCCTATAAGTAACAAAGGTGGCCACAAAGGCAATTACAACTGCTACTCCCACGGCTATCAATGCCCAGACCATACTGGAAATGTCTTTTGTAGCATTATTAATAAAAGTTGGAATACCAAATACTCCAAGTCCTCCAAAGGTATAGATCTTCGCTCCGGCAGCATTGGGGTCCGATTTTGGGCATTGGGGTCGTAACTGGGGTCGCATTTGCAGAATAGGCACATTTATACGAAAGACTTACGAGATTATGAACGACTCCTGCAAAAAAGCTGAAAGCTAACTAATACGCTTTTATTAATTATGATTATAAAAGCGATTTAAGTAATTCTCTTGCTAGCTCTCGACATTGTTTCCATTCATTTGATCTGGTAAGTGCTTCATCTGTCCATAATTCTTTGTTATTAGACATTTGATCAAGATTTTCATCAATTTTATTAACAAGGTTTATCTGTTCAGATGATAACCATTCGTTTTTAAATAATTTAGAAGCATATGGCTTAGCAATATCACTAAAATCTGATGCTATTTCGTCTGCTACTGCAAATCCTTTAAGTTTATCAATTTGCTCTGATGCATCCAGAGAAATTTGTTTGATATTTTCAATTAGTCTATCATAAAACAACATCAATTCCTCAGTCTCTATATTATTGTTCATCAATTACCCCCCTCACCATTTATGTAATAACGAACTGTCCCAACTTTACCAGTGGAAATTTTATAGTATGGTAGCTCACCGTGATGTCCTCCTCCTGGATGATACTGAATATATGCATCTTCATAATGCATACTAAACCCTCCTCCTTGTTCAAATGGAATTCCAGTCTTACCACCTTTTCCCAATGGTCCTACAGACCAACCTTCACTTTTAGCCATTTCAGCAAGCTGATTCGGTGTTAGCCTAGTTACATTACTTGGCATATCAAGAACATCATCCATTGAATTTGCTGCTGTATTCCAAGTAACATTTTCCTTACCATACTTTGACTTGAAATCTGCATTCCATTTCTCTCCTGACATAGGATTTTCTGCTTCAAAATATGTTTTTTTATTACCCGAACCCTTAATAGCCTTTCCTGCATTCCCCGCTCCCTCACGAATACCTTTGGCTCCACCACTAGCCTTATTCGTTAGATTCCCAACACCACTACCGGTTACCAAACTTTCACTGTATATTATTTCGCCGGTTTTTAAATTCTTTATTGCTTGTACCCCTTTAACTGTTACTACGGCAAATCCTTCCAGAAGCGGCATTGTTGCAAAATCTCCGTATATCTCTGCCCATTCCGGATCCATCCCACCAATTATCGCCATTTGTTTCATTTGTTCGGAATAAAGCCCTGGATATCTATCCCATAAGTATTTAAACAGGTATCTGTATGCCTGTGGTAAATTCCTTGCAGTCAACAATTTTTTTAAGTCCTGTTCATAGGGCAATAAATTTCTATCTTCTTTATCTTCTGTTTTGCTGTTTTGTTTGGGATCTGGATTCTTATACCAATTTTTTATTACATTTTTTAAATTAACATTACCATTATCCGGGTCGTTTTTCAAGTCGGGAAATAATCTTACTTCTCTTCCGTATCCTGACATCCAGTCTGACTTTTCATAGTATACGTATTCTGTCAATGCTTCTTTATACCATTCTATAATAAAATCTTTCGTGAATCTTGAACCAGGAAAAAGAGCTTTTAATCTGTCTGCAATCAACTTCATTACTAATTTGTTATCACCAATGCTAACCAACAACTTTAATATTTTATCTATCCAATTCTCAAGACGACCGGATTCATTATGGACCAATTTATATCTGCTTTGCATTGCAATTGTATCTGCAACTTCCTGGTCCATCTGAATGGCCACTTCAAGTAAATCTGAAATTTGATTTGCCAAATGATTAAAATTATCTGACTTTCGTTTCAACATTTTGATTTTGTCACTTACCAAATCTCTTGCATTTGTTAAATTTCCTGATGAAGCACCTGTAATATTATCTATTGCCGTTACAATATTCTGCTCTAGCTCCTCCGCATAGTCATTCGCTTGTCTTTCCAGGTCTTTAGAGTATCCCATGACAGACTCCAGCACATCATATTCTATTACAAAATCCGACATAACAAACTATCACCTCATTTTCTTTTTTATACGTATGTCACTTACAATTCACGTATTTATATCAAAACAAACTTTAAATTTATTTTATTTATACATACAACATACATACAATATGACAGATGATATTTTTTTCGTTGTAATTTCGATGTATTTTAACTATTATTCAAGAGTTTTATGGCAACTAACTTATGGTAATTGCTTTATTGTAGTTGTCTAATTACAATTGACTTATTATAACTGCCTTGTCGTAATTGCCTTATTGTAATTACCTTATCGTAATTGCCTTGTTGTAGCTGCTTTATTGTAGCTGCTTTGTTGTAGTTGCCTTGTTGTCGCTGCCTTGTTGCAATTGCAGACTCATCTTCTTCAAATTAGATATTATCATCATAAAAATAAGCAGCTGATTAGAATAAAAATATATCTCCTTTATCCTAACCAGCTGCTGCCTGTTCTCTTGTTCTGCCCCTTATTAGTTCTGAAGAGGCAGGAAGGTTTCTATTTGTTATACAATAAAATCATGAAACTTTCTACCTAAAGAAATATATGCTTTATCACATAGTATTTCATTTGATTAATGCAAGTTACACATACACCTTAACATATACGTGGAAGCCCTTCTCCATAGAGTACATCTACAATACGGCTACCGTTATAGATAGTGTTCAGTACTACCTTTGAACCACTTCGAATATTGCCTATTAATGCAGTATTCTCACCATATTTCGAATTTCTCATAATCTGTAAAGCCTTCTCTGCATCCTCTTTGGCAACAACTGCAATAAGCTTGCCTTCATTGGCCATATATAATGGGTCCAGTCCCAGTATATCACAAAAACCCTTAACCTTTTGGCTTATAGGAAGTGCTTTTTCCTCAAGCAGTACCTGGCAGGAGGATGCCGCTGCTACTTCATTTAACACGGTAGCCAGTCCTCCCCTTGTTACATCCCTCATACAATGAATATCAATTCCCTCCTGTATAAGCTTTGTAACAAGCTCTTTTAGCGGTGCGCAGTCGCTTCGGATGTCATTCTCAATCTCCATCCGGTGGGACATTATGGCTGCATGATGTTCTCCCAGATTACCGGAGAGAAGGATAACATCTCCTTCTTTACAGGCAGCTATACTGATTCCTTCTTTCTCTATCTCTCCGATTCCTGAAGTATTAATATAAATACCGCCATTTCCCTCTATCACTTTGGTATCACCTGCTACGATAAATACGCCTGCTTCCTTCGCTGCTTCTGACATGGAAAAGGCAATTCGCTCAAGGTCTTTAAAAGAGGCTCCTTCTTCAATTATGAATCCTGCCGTTAAGTATTTCGGTATGGCTCCCATCATTAACAGATCGTTTACCGTACCGCACACAGCTACTTTACCAATGTCACCGCCCTGAAAGAACATAGGGGTTACCACAAAAGAATCCGTTGTAAAGGCTATCCTGTTCTTAACCGTCAGCACAGCACTATCCTCCAGCTTGTTTAACACTTCATTATTAAAATGCTTCATAAAGATTTCATTTATCAGGCTGGTGGTCTGTTTACCGCCACTGCCGTAAGACATATCTATCTGCATCTTCTGATTCCTTCCCAACTCTGTCATGATCTCTATTATTCATTATTTTCTTCTTATTCGTTGAAGGTTTGTACTTCATTTATGTTCCTAATGAATCTATAGTAGTAATTGATCCAATTTTATAAGCCATTTACATTTATAAGCTAGCTATTTACATTTATAAGCTATCCATTTACATTTATCATACATTTATCATATATATATAATGCATTTAAGTTTTAATCAATTTTACTTTCTGATTTCATAAGTTCAGGTACTAAATAACATCCTATTTAAATTATCACATCTTGTCTTACACACCTTTGATAAAGCTATATTATCCAGCCTTTTATCTTCAACTGTTCTTATACCAGATTCCACAAGCTCCTTCTGCCGATACCATACAGGGACCTAAGGCATCCATAGGAGTACAGCGTTTCCCAAAGGCAGGGCACTGGAAAGGACTGATTCTTCCAAGAATTACCTCCGTACAGCGGCAGCCTGACGGGAGGCTCTCTTCCGCCTCAGATAATTCACTGTGGATACCATAACCGGCATAATCCGCTTTCAGGGCGAGACCGGAAGATGGTATATTACCGATACCTCTCCACCAGGCATCAGAGGGTTCAAAGTATTTCATCACCGCATCCATGGCTTTCCTGTTTCCTTCTTCTTTCACTGCACTGGTATAAAGATTCTTAACCCGGTATTCTCCCGCAGAAACTTGTGCCAGAATCTCGTAAACAGCGGCAAGGATATGCTCTCCTTCAAAACCGGCTACCACAAAAGGTTTCTGATATTTTTCCGCCAAGGGTTCGTATACCTTGCTGCCTAAAATGACACTTACATGCCCCGGACATAAGAATCCATCTATGCCTTCTTCTTTCTCACACAAATAGGACAATGCCGGTATCATGGTCTTTATAGCTGTTAAGAGCTTCAGATTCCTGATACCTTCTCGCTCCATTTCCTCTATAAGTATAGCATACAAAGGAGCTGTAGTCTCAAAACCCACCGCGGCAAATATATAAGTAATACCCGGATTCTCCTTAGCCAGCTTAACAGCCTGCAAAGGAGAGTAAAGGAACCTTACACGCCCGCCCATGGCTTTAGCCTGGGTCAGGGAATACTTGCTGCCTCGCACTTTCATCATATCTCCAAAGGATAAGACTTCATACTTTTCTTTGCCGGCATATGCTATTAATTCATCGATATAACCGGAGGGAGTTACGCATACCGGACAGCCCGGACCTGATATGAGCTGGATTCCTTCCGGCAGCAGGGAGCGTATTCCCGCCTTAAAAATACTTGCTGTATGGGTTCCGCAGACCTCCATAATCTTAATCTTTCTGCCTTTATACTTCTTAATTTCTTCTGTTACCTTCTCAAGTGTCAGCATTCATTACCTCATTTAATTCTGAAAAAATACTTATCATTTCTTCCGCCTGGTCTTTTTGCACCACCTCAATGGCAAAGCCTGCATGGATTAAGATATAATCCCCCACCTCCGCCTCCACCAGACTGATATTGGTCTCACATATATTTCCCAGGATATCCGCTTTAGCGGTGTCCCCCTTTATCTCAGTTATTTTTCCCGGTACTGCTACACACATATTAACCTCTTTTCTATTGCATTGTCCGATAAATTCCTATATAAGTCTGACCAAGGCTGATGCCTCCATCTCCCGGAGGTACCGCTTCATTACGATATACCTGAAACCCCTGCTCTGATAAACGTTGGGTTACTCTCTCTAGCAGCAAGGAATTTGCAAAGACTCCTCCGCTAAGGGCAACCGCAGAAATATCTTCTTTCCGGCTAAGACTACTGCAGATACATAGTACTGCTTCGGCTATGGCGTAATGAAATCCAAGGGATAAAGCCCCTCTGTCCTCAGTACTTTTAGAAGCTGCAAGTGTACGAATCACACTTCCCGGCTTCATCTGAAATATTCCGTTAACCTCTGTTATATCAAATTCCATAAAAACTGGTGCAATTTCAGCTATCAAAGCTTTTCTGCCCTCCTGCTCCAGCAGCACTGCGGCTTCTCCCTCATACCTGCTATCTGAACAAATTCCAAGCAGAGCCGAAACCCCATCAAAGAGCCTTCCCATACTGGAGGAAAGTACCGTATTTGTACCATGGGTTAAGGCTGCTTTGATCAAGGCCGTCCTGTCATCCATCATAACCTCTGACAACCCCTCTGCCAGAAGATAACAAAGAGCAGTCTTTCCCGCATCCTTCTGAGAAGCATCCCCTCCCATTAAAGGTGTATAACTTAAGTGTCCCACTCTTGTAAATTCTCCGCCCTCACAAAGCAGGAATTCCCCGCCCCAAATATTCCCGTCCGTCCCATAACCGGTTCCGTCAAAAGCAATCCCAAGAATCTTACCCTTAAGACCATGTTCAGCCATAACAGAAGCTATATGGGCATGGTGATGCTGAACCTGCAGCACCGGAAGTGCCAATCCCTTTGCAAATTCTGTGGAATGGTAGCCTGGATGCATATCACATACTGCTAGCTTTGGTGAAAGAAATAGTAGGGCTTTTAAGTCCTCGTATGCTTTTTGGTATTCCTTTAAGATATCATATTCCTCTAAATCACCAAAATATTGAGACAATACTGCTCTACCATCCTTATAAAGACTGAAGGACGCTTTCAGATCTCCCCCGGCTGCAAATATTTCTCCATCGCTTTCAGGCAATAAGACCGGATAAGGTGCATAACCCCTGCTTCTTCGTATGATCTGGCGTTTCTTATTTACTACTTTCACCACGGAATCGTCCACAGAGCGCAGAATCTCACGATCATGGTATAATACCCCATTCAGATAAGGAGAGTTAAGGGAGAGAATCTTACTGTTCTCTCGTATGATTGGTTTTCCCGATAAGTTGGCACTGGTCATAATAAGAGGTCCAAGCTCTTTCGTTAACAAAAGCTGGATCGGTGTGTAAGGAAGAAAGGCCCCAAGATAAATACTCTCTCCACTAACCTCATCTGCTACCCTTCTCTCCATCTCATATAAAAGCACAATTGGCTTTGCCTTACTGCGAAGCAGTTTCTCCTCTTCTGTGTTCACCTGGGCATAAGCTTTTAACGTATCCATATCGGGAAAACAGAGCGCGAAGGGTTTCTTCTCCCTTCCTTTCAGCAGACGAAGCTTCTGTACTGTTTCATTTCTAAAAGGAGAACATACATAATGAAAACCCCCGATTCCTTTAACCGCTGCTATGCCGCCTGCCCTGATAACCTTTACCGCTTCAGCCAGAGCTGTTTCCCCCTCAGCCCTGAAGGAATTGTCTGATACCTCCCCTGTGTGTACCTCCCATCTAAGAACAGGGCCGCATTCCAAACAGGATATGGTTTCAGCATGAAACCGTCTGTCAGAAGCTGCCGTATATTCATGATTACAGGCTTCACACATGGAAAATTCCTTCATTACTGTGGTATTCCTGTCATAAGGGGTGCGCTCCAGTATGGTATATCTGGGTCCGCAGGCTGCACAGCTGATAAAGGGATGCCGGTATCTTCTGTTAAGTTTGTCCACTAATTCAGACGCGCAGTTCTCACATAAACCAATATCCGGGGTAAGAGAAAAACCTCGCATATTATTAGCACTGTCACTTATAACAAATTTACCGCTCTCATACACAGCAAGCTGTTCCCTGGTTAGTTGCTCCTTCGTAATTTCTTCTGTTTCAAGGGCATGGATTTCATAGTCTTTTCCCTCTTCATTCCTTAGTTCCTCCAGAAATTCCTTATGCACTTCTTCCAAAGCAGCAGCGATAATCTCTACAATACCGCCCAGATTGCAGACACCTCCAACAATTCCAAACCTCTCTGCCAGAGAATATACAAAAGGGCGGAAACCCACCCCTTGTACAATACCGTATACCAATATCCTTTTTATAACGATTCCTTTTTTTCCTTTATCCACTGAACTACTTCCTCATAGCCTTCTTTGCTTCTGGCAGATACCTTGATTACAGGAGCTGTTTTATTTAAGGCACGTACTCCTTTTAAGAAAAATTCTTCATCAAAATCCACATAGGGCAGAAGATCACATTTATTCAGCAATATGATGTCTGCCTTCTCATAAGCAAGGGGATATTTATAAGGCTTATCGCTTCCTTCGGTTACAGAACCGATTAACAGTTTTACATGCTCACCAATCTGAAATTCTGCCGGACACACCAGATTTCCGATATTTTCAATAAACAAAACACCAGGTGCCAGATCGAGCTCTCCCGCTGCCTTTTCTATCAGGGGAGAGTCCAGATGACAAGCTCCTCCTGTATTTATCTGAATGGCTTCCACTCCTAAGGACTGTAACAGCCTGGTATCAAAATCTGCTTCAATGTCCCCTTCTATTACATAGGAGGTGATATCCTCCAACCCTTTTATAATCTGTACTAGGGAAGAAGTCTTTCCTACTCCCGGAGCTCCCATAACATTCACTGCAAATATACCTTTATTGGTAAAATTCTCTTTGGTTTTAGCCGCTACTTCATCGTTTTTATCATAAACAGACTGCATGATTTCAATTTCTTTTGTCTCTTCCATATATACCTTCTTTCCTGACCTGGTGAACTTTCAGATACTTACATTATAGGCTGATTTTAGTTTTTTTGCCATAATAAGATATACCTTAATGAAAGGTGTAATCTTATATAACCAGATAGAAAAAACCAATCCTCCTTTAAATAATATATACATCACCATATAACCGTTTAATGCAAAATGTATTTCCAGTTGCTTCATACCTCAAGCTTTTATTTACGCTTTTATTTACGCTTTCATTTACGCTTTCATTTATGTTATTGTAAGTCTATATATTATATTAAAATTCTCCTCAGGCTCTACCTGATTTCAATGGATTTGAGATAAAATTCTTTTCCAATCTCTGTAGGCTCTCCATCTCCCTTGCAATATGGACACTCAAAGGAGAAGGGTTTTCGTTCAAAATATTCCTGGCAGGAGGTGCATTTAAGCTTCGGCTTAACCCTCTCAATGTTTAATTTCGCCTTCTCGCAGGGAGACCCTTCGGCTATGATATCAAAATACAGATTAATGGAATCTGCCACATAACCGGAGTAATCTCCTACTACCAGGTTTATCTGTTCCACAGAGGTTCCCTTATTTTCTTTCAGGTACTCCTCTGCCATTTCAATTATTCTTTGTGTTACGGGATACTCATGCATTGGTGTATTGATCCTTAGACTCACCATAGGATGGTGGTGTGTAGTGATTATCCATTGTCAGGCACTTTTTGGGGCATACCTCACTGCAATAACCGCATTGGATGCATTTTAAGCGGTCGATTTCCCAGGAGGTATCTGCTTTGCTTACCAGAATTGCTCCTGTGGGGCAGCGTCTCTGGCACATCCCGCAGTAAATGCACTGGGGCATATCAATTTCTATTTTACCTCTGGTGCGCTCATATTTATCTTTTTCCTTCAACGGATAAAGACAGGTGTAAGGCCCGTGAAACAAGCTCTTAATAAGTGTTTTCGTCATATTTAGTATCGCCATAAATTCCTCCGTTCCGATACGTTCTTACCTTGAATTATAAAGAATATTTATATAAGTTAAACCAGGGTGCGCCTGAAAACTGCTTGTGCCGGGCTGGAGGTTCCACTTTGCGGGAGGCAATTTGCGAAAAACAGCAAGGCGCGATTTTAGGAACGGGTGTTACGTTCCCAAAATTGCAATGCAGAATACCGCAAAGCGGAGCATTCAAAACGGTACAATGAGTTTTCAGACACACCCTGACAGCATCTACCTTTCGGTACAGCTGATACAGGGATCTATGGTCAATATCAGAATAGGAACATCTGCCAGTGAGCAGCCTTTGAGTGTTTCTAACAGTGCCGGAACATTGGCAAAGGTCGGTGTTCTAACCCTTACTCTGTCAAGGAATTTTGTACCGTTAGCTTTGGTATAATAAATCACCTCTCCTCTTGGCTGTTCTACTCTGGTAAAATGCTCTCCGTTGGGATTTCCCGTTACCTTAACCTTAATATCTCCTTCCGGTATTAAGCTGATAGCCTGACGGATAAGGTCAATGGACTGAAAGATTTCCTTGATACGGACACTGGTTCTTGCATAGGAATCCCCTTCCGTATCAATCACCGGTGCAAAATCAAGGTGCTTATAAGCTGCATAACCCTGGGTTCTCATATCAAAATTCAAACCACTGGCTTTTCCCATAGGTCCTACTGCTCCAAGTTCAAAAGCCAGCTGTTTTGACAAGACTCCCACACCTTTGGTTCGATATTTTACAGAGGAATCTTTAAAGAATACGGTTGTAAGCTCTGTCAATTCCTTTTCAATAACATACATGGTATCATTTATCTTCTTTAAGGTCTCAGAACTGATATCCTTCTTAACACCACCGATTTCACAGACTGAAAAAATTACTCGTCCGCCGGTAGTCTCTTCAAAAATATCCAGTACCTGTTCCCTTAAACGCCAGGAATGCATAAATAAGCTTTCAAAGCCAAAAGCATCTGCCAATAATCCCAGCCACAGAAGATGGCTGTGCATTCTGGACAGCTCTGCCCAAATAGTACGAAGAAAATCTGCTCTGTCCGGAATCTTTACGTCCATGATGCTTTCAAGGGACATACAGTAACCCATTCCATGCATAAAGGAACAGATTCCGCAGATTCTTTCCGCTACAAAGGTATACTGCTGAAAATCTTTTTTCTCCACCAGCTTCTCAAGACCTCTGTGGATGTATCCGATCTGAGGAATGGCCTCCACTACGGTCTCATCCTCAAGTACCAGATCCAGATGAATGGGTTCCGGCAGTACCGGATGCTGGGGTCCAAAGGGGATTACAGTACGGTCACTCATGCTTTTTCCTCCTTTGCGGCAAATGGTGTAGGTACCGGTATACGGTACAGCTGGTTGTTGAAATCAATGGAAATATCTTTTATCTGAACTCCGAATAATTCCTTGATCTCATTCTCATAAAGAAATGCGTAGGAATAGAGGGAGCTGATACTCTCAATTTCAGTAGTGCTGTCGATTAAAAGTCTCAGATGTATAAAGTCATATTCTTTGTCAAAGGAATAGCTTAGTTCTATTCCGTCCTTTGTAGTTGCGGATATTGCCACCAGGCGGTATCCTTCATGTTTATAATGTACAACGTGGGTAAGCAGTTCCCCAGGTTGTATTTCCTTAATATTCTGCTGTTCCATTCTTCCTTCTCCTCAATTTTAAGTGCCTAGGTACATTGCTGTCAGTGATTACGCTGCACTACTTTGCCAGAGCCTTCTTACCGGATAAAATCTTTTGCTTCTCATCAAGGATTGCAAGAGCTTTCACCACTCCGTCAATAATAGACTCCGGACGTGCTGCGCAGCCCGGTACATATACATCAACGGGCAGTACTTTGTCTACACCGCCGACAATGTTATAACATTCAGCAAAGATACCGCCGGAGGTGGCACAGATTCCCACTGCCACCACAACTTTTGGCTCAGGCATCTGCTCATAGAGCTGTTTTACAATCGGTATATTCTGTTCATTTACACTTCCGGTTATCAGAAGGATATCCGCATGCTTGGGATTTCCGGTATTGATTACACCAAACCGCTCTACGTCATAAAGAGGCGTAAGACAGGCTAATACTTCAATATCACAGCCGTTGCAGCTGGAACCGTCATAATGTAATATCCAGGGTGATTTTTTTATAAAATTCATAGGAACCTCTCTTTTTACGTCAATTCTGTTACTATATAAGCCAACGATAAGTTAAGTCACTTTTACTAATACTTCCTTACAAAGTTCTGCTTGCTTAATATCCCTGATATTTGTGCTGAGACAAGGCAGAGAAATGAGGCGGAGAACTCCCAGCAGCAAGTATGCCAGCCTGCCTGCGACAATGCCATATCCATGTAAATAGCGGGTGCTGAATAAAGTAAAATTCCTGCAATGCAGTACCGGTTATTTTATCATAACAGCTGTTCAGCTATCTGAAATAGGACAATACCATTAAATTAACAGACCCCAAAACAGCCGTAACCAGCCAGGCAGACTTTAAAGCGAAATTCCATTTCATTCTGGCAAAGCCGTTATCAATTAGTATCTCCAGAAAATACACCAGCAGGCATACAATTACGCCAACGATAATACTGGATATATGGCTGGTAGCAAAGAACAGGAACACGAATACCAATGCGATAATTTGCTCATACCAGTGTGTAATTTCAATTACTGCCAGGTCTTTACCTGAATATTCTGTGGTGATTCCCTGTACGATTTCCTGATGTCCATGATGGGACATACTGAAATCAAAAGGTGATTTACGCAATTTAAAAGTTAGTATATATACAAAACCTATAAACATTCCCGGCAGATATACAATTGCTGGTATATTGTTCTTAATAATGTCAGAAATGAAAAAGCTTTTATCCGCCAGATAGAAACCGATTCCGGTAAGCAATACCATAGGCTCGTAGGCCATCATCTGGAGAAGCTCTCTTTCCGAGCCTACCAGACTGTAAGGCGAGTTGGAGGCATATCCGCCAAGGATAAACAATACCGAACCCAAAGTCAGGGCAAAGACCGCCAGCAGTATATCACCTCCCAAAAGAAGTATTACTGAGGTCAATATTACAAAAATCAGGGACAGATACACATAAAAACGGTGCATCAGGTTAACCTCTATGGCTTCTTTCTGAATGAGCTTTAATACATCATAAAAGGGTTGAAGCAGGGGCGGACCCTGTCTTCCCTGCATTCTTGCAGTAATTACCCTGTCCATTCCCGTAAGCAGCCCCCCTGCTATCGGCGTTAAAAGAATGATTGCAATTATTTTAAGTATCAACATTATTGAGCAAGCCCCCCAATTAGAAGTATTACGCCGAGCACCAGTATAAGTATTGCGATAATATCACCGATGAACAGCATTTTCTTACTGTCAAAATATTCAGAAAGATACCAGTTACGCATCTCGGCTTTCCTTATCTCGCCAAGTCCGCCGTAGAAGGTCTCATTATCTCCGGTATTTTCACCGGCCATATAAATGGGAACAATACGCCTTTTATCTCCTTTATAAAGGGGAATAAAGCTAATAGGTATGATAATCAGCATGGCAAGCATCATTATCATAAGGTTAACATCACTTGTACCAATAGGTATTACTGCTTCTTTACCAAAAAGCTCTGTCAGATAGGGTACAAGAGCATAGTCGGAGATAAGCGGAAAAGCAAAACAGGAAACAATAACAATTATGGCATGTATGATAATAGGCAGTTCTTCAAACAGGGAAAAAGCATGGTCCTTTTCCTGCTTCCGATTAGAACCGGATACCAGTTTACCCATCCATTTCGTCCAATAGAACAGGGTAATGGCGCTGCCGTAAGCAATCACTATAACAGCCAGTATATGTCTGGAATCGATAAATGCTTTCATTGCCACCCATTTTGAGATAAGCATACCAAAAGGTGCCAGGAACATACCGGCAATACCGATAAACATAAACAGATTCAGTTTTCTGGACACTTCTGCCAGGTCTCCCATATCCTCTACATTACGGCTGCCCAGCTGATGCTCAATGGAACCCACGCACAAAAACATTAAGGATTTAGCGGAAGCATGGAAGATAATTAACAGGATGGCTGCCCAAAGTGCTTCCTGGCTTCCGATACTGGCACAGATAACAATCAGCCCCAGGTTGGCAACGGTGGAATAAGCAAGAATCTTCTTTCCATCGCTTTGGGTAACTGCTGCCAGTGAGCTTAGCAGGAAGGTGGCACAGCCTATTCCCGTTACAGCAATCCCCACTGGTGAATCCCCAAGCATAGGTGCAAGTCTGATAATCAGATACACGCCTGCCTTAACCATGGTTGCGGAATGCAGCAGCGCTGAGGAGGGTGTAGGTGCCACCATAGCTCCAAGAAGCCAGGAGGAAAAGGGAAACTGGGCAGATTTTGTGAGAGCAGCCACAGACATCAGGAATACCGGCACCATGGCTATGGCTTCAGGTTCAAGAGAAATCAGTGTTGATAACTCAAGGGTGTCATAATGTAAACCAATAAAAACGATGGCAATGGCAAACGCAAGTCCGCCGCCAAGATTAATGGTTAACGCACGATAGGAATTGTTCTTTGCTTCGTCTGTTCTTGTATATCCGATCAACAGGAAAGAGCAAAGAGAAGTAACCTCCCAGCAGAAATAGAGCCAGGTCAGATTGTTACTCAGCACCAGTCCAAACATAGCGGAGAGAAATAAAAACAGGATGGACAGGAAAAAGGATTTTCTCTCGGCATATTCCTTATGGTGATGGTGGTAATCCTTCATATAGCCCACTGCATAGATACAGATAAGGCTTCCGATGATACCGATAATAAGTACCATGATACCTGACAGCTTATCATATACAATCTGGTTCACTATCTGGATGTGATGTCCTGCGGATAGTTCAAACCACAGGATCAAAGGTGTCTGTACCGCCGCAAATACAGTCACTAAGTACTTTTTGTCCCTGATGCTCTTCACAAGAATATAACCTGCGATTATAATCTCAAGACACATAATCAGGTATGAAATTCCCTCTTCCTGATGATAAGAATAAGTAATACCGTCTCCGAAATATCTCACGGTTACCAGAACGGTCAGAAGGGCAATACTTGCAGCCCCTAAAGTAACAATAGCATTTCTTATTTTATCCTGCCTTATAACAAAAGAGAGGATTGCTATTGCCAATGGAAATAAAATGAGTGTGGTAATTAAGTTCATATTCGTCACCTTGCCGTCAATTGATATAAAGCCGGTAATAATAAAAAGAAGTCTTCAGACTGCGAGTCGGTTGGCTGCTATCTGTTTAGGCTGATTTTATAATATCTGCTTATTTTCCAATCACTTTTTACATGATTATGTCTAATTATACACCTAATTTTTAAACAACGCAAAACTATTCTTTGTTTTTTGCCCAAAATTTTAATATTTTTTATAAAATTTTTAGTGTATTTGTTTATATTTTAACAATAAGCTTCGACAAAATGTTTCATTAATACATTTTTTATGACGATTTTCTATGACTGCAAATCGCTTAATATGGAAAATGCTTCTATAGACTGCAATGTAATAATTTGTGATATTATTATTTTTTTAACAATCTTTTCCATCTAAAACCCATTGAATAATCTGCTCCTAGAGCAAAAAAGCATCAGCCCATATGTTAAATAAGAGCTGATGCTTAAAATGATACATAATTTAATTTTCTTCCGGATTTATGGTTATTACAGAGGAGGTTTCCTTGGTGAACGGCAATTCCCACTGTATCAGATAGACTTCTTGCTGTACTCCTTCGTGGTCACTGTGCAGCACTGGTTTAACTTCAATTGCTGCATCCTTGTCTTCTATTGTAATACAACACTTCAAAGCGTCTTTCTCTAATAAAATTTTGTTCTTCTCTATTACAGGCTCAATACCGGTTATCAGGTTTTCCCTGATGGAAGAGGTATGCTCTGTACATTGAAAGTCGTCTCTCAGCCGCACTGAACCATCCACTGGATTAAAGGTTACCGTTCTTATGATACTTTTTATACTATTTTCTTCATAAGCCTTTTCCAGATGAACTACAGTTTCAAATGCCTTATCCGTATTAAAATAAGTACAGGCATGTTCTCTGCCGCTTAACTGTCCCTTGTTATTAATAATTGGGACACTATGGCCTAAAGAACTGTTACATAAAATGTCATATCTTCCGTTCCCGAAATAATCCTTGGTATATTCTCCTGCACCAAGTTCTGCCAGAAACATAACTTTCTTATAAACATAGAGGAAGCTTCCTATATCATTATGATTATGGGGTTCGTCATTATGCCCCCCTTTCATCGCAAGTCCTGCTTTATTCTTACTGCGCATGACATTCCACTGGGCTTCCTTTAGAGTATCCTGGGCCTTCAGGTGCAGATTCCGTTCTTTTATCGTACCCGCCTTTAGAGCTTCGATATATTCTTTGGTCCATAGGTAGTCTCTGTAGATAGCTGCCCACCTGAAACAGGGGTCTGTGTCATAAGCTCCGGCAAGTCCAAGGGGCGGGAGGTTAACCGTATCATATTGCAGGGCAAGCTTTAAGGTAAGCCCCATTTTGTATTTGGTATGGCTGTCGCTATCTGAGAAATTAACGGAAAGTCCTTCCTCAAAGTAACATTTCTGCTGAAACTCAGCAATACGTCTTACCTTATCGTTCTTAAACAGGTTAAGCTCACCATTGCTATATTCCGCTAATTGCTGTGCAAAGGTTGTAAAGTAGGTCATTCCATAAGTAAAATAACCGATACCCTCCATACAGGTTCCGTCTTCGGGAAAACCTTTCAGGTAATACTGAAGTGAATCTGTAATACGTTCTATTACATTTTTTAATTCTTCCGGTTGATTTTTAAGCATATAAAGGGAGGCGCTCCCCAGAGAACCGCTACAGACAGCGCACCAGTTATGGGTAGAATATTCCCAACTGCTGTAAGGTGTGGTACTACGATAGAAAGGATTTAACACCCTGGTGAAAACATTGTCTCTCACGCTTTCATAAACTGCTATGTTTATTTCATCTTTTAACAGGTATATGATCTCTGACAAGGCTTGTGCAGTTTCTGCCGAAAATAAATCGATGGTCTTTCTCCATACAGGATTATTGGTTCTGTCCACATGTGGGGGCAGTGCCCAGCATTCCTCCAGGCAGATATCAAGCATAATCTCTTCCAGCTTCCTGATGTCCTTTACTCTTCTTTTGATTACAGCAAGCATACCAAATACTGCAAGATATTTTCTGCGTTCAAAATATACCGCTTCAAATTCCAGACGATTGCCGGTTCTCTCATATAAGGAATATAACTCCTCTGAAATCCATGGCATTTCTTTTTCTCTTAGTTCTTCCCCTGACAGCTCAAGCTTGTCTATGTATGCTTCTAAGAATTGCTCCAACTCTGTAACCATATGTGCCTCTCCCTCAAACAAGTTCTCTTAGCACAAATCATGTAATTTCTTGTGCTTATTGAGAACCCGTTCCCTTCACGTCAATATTATTTTTATAACGTTTCTTCTTCTGTATTGGACTTATGATCCTTAAAGATTTCTGGATAGTTTTCAACTATCGTGCTTTCCAAATCTTCCAATGCTGTAAATTGTTTTGTAATTTTATAAAGGCATATTGTCTGATCGTAAAATTCTTTTGCTTTGTCATACTGCTCCAGCTTATAAAGAAGCTTAAATTTCATAAACATCAAACCGGGTAGAAATCGCATATAGTTTTCTTGTATAGAATAATCTATACCTTTTTCTATAATTTTTTCTGCATTTACATAATCTTCATTGTTTAATAACAAATAACTAAGATTAGCTAATATACTTTGATAAAACTTCTTGGCAAACTGAGATGCCTGGTACATAGGATATGGTGAGGGCAATATATTAGTTTCCAACACATATAACAAATCCAGTAGTATTTTATTCGCTATATCTTCTCTTTTTAGAGACATATAATTAGTACTCATAAAATTAATGATAGATAGTCCCACATTAGAATATGTACTTTTTGTTATAGAGTCTAATGTAAACGATGGTTCTTCTATCATTATCCCTTTAAGACAATAATTCAATGAATTCATATAATTCTTTTCATAAGCAGCGCAAATTGCCTTGCCATACAGAATATGTTGAAGGTTCTCACCTTTAGTAAAGTCTTTATGCTTTTCATATTTTTCTACCAGATTTTTCAACAGTTCCCTATCCCCTAAAGATATTGCATTGTTTATAGCCTGAATACCCTCATATCCAATAACAGTATTTACTGAAAAATACATTTTAAAGTATTCATTAAGGTCCATGTTGAACTTAATAGATAACTGATTTAATAAATATAGTGAGGGTTCGAACTCTCCCTTCTCAATACGGTAAATCTGCTTCGGTGTACAGATACCTTTTGCCAATTGCTCTCTTGTCAGGCTTCTTGATTCTCTCAGTTCCCTCAGAAATATGCCAAAATGCTCGTAACTCATATAGTAATCCGCCTTTTTTGATGGACATAAGTGTCCATTTATATATAAAAAAACCAATGGTATAATTTACCCAAAGAATAATTTATTATGAATCCGGAGGTAAATTTTATGAAATTGTTTTCAAAAATACGTTACTTTATTGCTGTTTTACTGGTTCTAGTCTCTGTATCTGGTATAACCTCACCTTCCAGAGGTACTGGAATAATAACCACTTTAAATGATCCCTTTCCTTTTATTTGTGAGACCAGATAATATTTTACTATGAATTATAGCATAATTTTACAAAGTTATCAAATCTTTTGACACTTATGGCATAAAATATCCTTCAAGGATATTTTATATTTAGTATAAATATTATTATTTAATCACAACTAAGATAGTTGATTCAAATAAATTAAAAATTAAATATCACCATTTATTTCCCGAAAGAAAGGCATAACTGTCTAAAGGCAGTGACGCAAAGCTATAGGGCCTAAACCTGACAGGTATGGCAGCCAGTTGCAATTATTTCCTACGAAATAAAATCAAAAATGTACAAAGAGGCTGATCTACTATGTGATTTGAAAAGCGAGGGATTTTAATGAACAAAAGAGGCAGCAATATCAACATGTTATCTGCAGATACCAATTTTGAAGAAATGTGTGAACGGTATGATGTAATTGCTGAACAAACAAACTTAGTCATTTTTGACATCAATTTCGAGGATGATACATTCTATGTATCTGAAAATTTTATGGAGTTAACAGGGATATCTTTATATAACCAGAAGAATTCCTTTAAGCATCTTCTTGGTTTAAAGTACATACATCCCAGTGATTTATTGAGATTCAAAGAATTTATAAGGACAGCAAGCCCCGACCAGGCTTCCACCTCCATTACGTTCCGCAGAAGAACCGAGAGCAATGAACTGATGTGGGTACGTTGTAAGCGTAAATGCTACTTTAACGAAGATGGCCGGTTAACAAGAGTCCTTGGCACTGCCCAGGAAGTTAGTAAAGAAATGGTTGCCTATACAGTAAACGGAAATGATCTTTTGATGGGTGTCAATATTCCTACTTTTAGCCGGTTTGAATACAAAACCAGACGTATAAGAAGAACTAACCCTGACAAAAAATTTGCCGTTATTGTATTTGATATTAAACGTTTTAGTGTTATTAATGACTTATATGGTAACAAAGAGGGAGACGGAGTATTAAAATATATCGGCACTGTCCTGTCCTCCAATACAGCAGGCTGTTATGCTTATTGCAGGCTGTATTCGGATAATTTCGCAGTATTTACTGAGTATAGAAATGAATCCGAAATTTATGATTTTGCTTTATTTCTAAAAAAACAGATGAAAGAGTATCCTCTAAAAATGGAAATCTCCTTTTCCATCGGTGTCTGCCTTGTTGAGAGCAAAGACCTTTCCATGAATGTACTGTGCGAACGTGCTACTCTCACTAAAAAGACAATCAAGAATGATGTTATGAAGACTCTTGCTTTTTATGAAGATTCTTTACGAAAACGAACTCTTGAAGACAGTGATATTGAGAATGAAATGATTTCCGCATTATCAAACAATCATTTTGAAATGTATCTGCAGCCTAAAATGTCCATCCCTACCACTGAGGTAGTGGGAGCTGAAGCTTTAGTACGTTGGAATCACCCGGAAAAAGGTATCATTCCTCCGGAAAGGTTTATACAGCTTTTTGAGAAGAACGGATTTATAATCTCACTGGACTACTTTATTTGGGAGAAGGCTTTTCAAACGATTGCAAAATGGATGAAAGAAGATTATCCTGTTATACCTATATCAATTAATGTATCCCGTATCCATTTCAGCAACTCCGACTTTGTAGACAAGCTCATGTATATATCTGAAAAATATCAGGTACCTCCTACCTACATAGAGCTTGAAATAACAGAATCAGCATTCTTTAACTACAAAACGGACTTGCAAAGTAAACTGTATACGCTAAAAGAGAAAGGATTCCGACTTTCTCTGGATGATTTTGGTACCGGATATTCAACTTTGAATTTTCTGAAAGACATTCCATTAGATATTCTTAAAATGGATAAGGCATTTCTTGACGGTACTGGGGAGAACCGTAAGGAAGAAACCGTTCTGGAATATACCATAGCACTTGCCAGAAGTCTTGGTATAGAAGTGGTTGCTGAGGGGGTTGAAAATTTCAGCCAGGCAGAATTTTTATATCGTTCAGGTTGTGAAATCGCGCAAGGATATTTCTATTCGCCGCCACTTCCGGTTGCTTCCTTTGAAAGATATGCCGGATTAACGAAATGAAAAACAAATAAACCTGCTAATAAAAGAGACTGTATTAACAAAATCTGCTGGTATACAGATAATGATAATACAGTCCCTACTTAATACCTTAACACTCCTCTATCCGTTAGATGACCTTCCTGTTTCTCTATTTCAACAACCTTTAGGTCATACTAGTCTTATTATAGCTATATTGTTGTTTTGTAATCTGGTGTCTTAACTTACCACAACTTTCCGATCATCTATAAATTTTAATATTTCTGGATATTCTTCTCTTGCATACTCATCAATTTCTATACATGTATTCATTTGCTTAACAAGTTTAAATAAACCTTTTGCCTGTACAAAGTATTCTGCTGCTTCCTCAAAATTTCGTTTTTTATAATGAAATTTAAATTTATTATAAATTAGATTCGGCAAACATTTTAGATTGTTCTCTTTTATCGAATACTCAATCCCATTCTCAATCATTTCCTCAGCTTTATCTAGTTCATCGTTTGATAAAAATATACAACTTAAATTGTACTGGAGATTTATATACATTTTTTTTGAGAACTGACCTGCCTGATACATTGTATACGGTGCATTTATGTAGTGCTTTTCAATAAGAGACAATAAGTCTGATAAAATTTTATATGCAACCTCCCTTTTTTTCATATTTAAATAATTTATACTGATACAATTTATAATGGCAAGTCCTACATTTGAGTACATAAACTCCGTTATGGTATCAATTGTAAATAATGCATTTTCTATTAAAATACCTTTCATACAATATTCTAAGGATTCTTTATAATTTCCTATATCACTTTCACAAATTGCTTTAGCATAATATATATGTTGTAGATTCTCTCCTTGTCTAAAATCATCATTATTTTCATACTTTTTTATCACTTCTTTCAAACAAGTAATATCTGCTAAACTTATTGCATCATTTATTTCCTGTATTCCGATTAATCCAACCGCTGTCTTAACAGTATAATACATCTTAAAATATTCATTTAAATCAACATTTAATTTAATCGACAGTTTATTCAATAAATATAAAGACGGTTGATACTCTCCTTTTTCAATCCTATAAATCTCCTTTCGTGTACACACACCAGAAGCAAGTTGCTCTTTCGTTAGATTTCTTGCCTCTCTGAGTTCTTTTAAAAAAGCACCAAAATGTTCATAATTCATCACTCACACCTCACCTCATTCGTAACAGGGACATAACTGTCCCCTTATTTTTCTTTATTTCTCAAACTATCAATGTTATAATTATTTCAAACAAGGGTAGTTATATTTTTACAATTATCATTATATTATATAGTGTATATTTGTAATAAGGCAAAAATAGCTGTTATCTTTTATTCCCCTCAATAAAGTTACTCCTGTTTTATGCCTTATTACACATATATAGTATTTTATTCACCATATTTTGTCAAGTTTTTACTATTTTACAATAGCACTATAACTTTCCATAGTAAGGAAGTGATTGATTTTCATGAACTTATATATATTACTTATTTTTCAATACCCAGAATGTACAAAAGATTCTGTATTTCACTCACGGAGTCAGAAAAGCTCTTGATGTCTGAACCTGCTAACTTTCCGGCTTCTGCTGTTGTAATTGACTGAATAATTTCTGTTTCTCCTTTTCCGGTCTTTGCTGTGTATTTCCACGTTACTTCACTTAAATTATCAATCATGGCTAGCATAATACAGGCATAGGATTTCATGGTACTGTTAAATTCATCGATTTCTTGCTCTTGTATCCTATCTTCAAATAGTAAGGTATAACCATAAGGCTCTGCTTTCGTCTGTAATTCATTTTTAAAATTACCAAGGACCTTTGCCACCTTAAGATCATTTAAAATCCTGCCGTTGGCAGACATATCTCCCACATAGGGATTGTGATGTTTATAGAGGTTTTTTGCTAAGAGTCCCGGTTCTACATTTCCCCAGGAGGAATAGGTTTTAATCCAGGTCTCTGCTTCTGTTCCTGCCTCCTTAAGCTCTGTTTCATTACTCCAGATTAGAGTTTTTCCGTCCTTTCCATTATCGTAAGTATCGAGGCTGTCATATAGATAGATGTTTTTTATGCCACTCATGCGCGTATTGAATTCCCACCTGCTATAATTTGCAGTATTCTCTTCAAAACTTTGTGATACCTTCTTCTTTTTCAACTGCACCTGGTCTGTCTTTAATGTTATATATACATTTCCATTCTGCTCAAACCAGTTCATCCCGTCTGCATTGACCTTCTCTGAAACCCGCAGAGTAAAATAGATGTTCGTATTCTTAAGTATACTTAATTCCTCCACTGCCACTTCCTGCGGTTTTACCGGACGTTCTGCAAAGGAATAGAGTAAGGCGGATATGCCTGCAACAATAAGCACAGCCATAAAAAGTATACCGGTTAGTAGCGAGGTCCTTTTAGTCTTCTTCCAATGGCTGGATAATTTTTTGATTACTTCTTCCCCTTTGCTGTCTGCTGCTGTAATATCCGATCTATATGCTTCTAATTCCCTTCTGCAGTTCTCACAGGTTGCAATATGCTCCTCCACAGCATTTTTGCTGTCTTCGCTGCACACATTGTCCAGATATAACGGTAGAAGGTCTTTTATAATATCACAGGTCTTTTCCATTATTTTTTTCCTCCATTAATGCTCTGATCATCTTCTTGCTGCGATAAAAAGTGACTCTTGCCCAGCTTTCGGTCTTATGGAATATCTCAGCTATCTGAAGATAAGACAGCTCTCCGAATATTCTCAGCGTAAAGACCTCTTTATAAGGCTCCTCCATGTTATGAAGATGCTTGTGGATCTCCAGAACCGTTTCTTTATCCTCTAACCGTATAAATAAATCCGGGCTGTCATACTCCTTGTCATAGTCCCACTGCGATTCCTTCTTATGCTTTCTGCAATAAGTAAAATAACAGTTCTTTGCAATCTGACATAACCAGGTACTGATTTTCGCCTCTCCTTTAAACCTGTCTATGCTTTTAAGTGCCTTATAAAAGGTTTCCTGGGTTAGCTCTTCTGCTAATGCCGGATTGGCACATAGCCCCAGTACATAGGCATACACCTGTTTAAAGTACTCTTTGTATATACGGTCAAAGTCTATTTTCTCCACCCTTTATCACCTCATTTCTTCTGTTACTTAAGTTAGACCCGTTAAAATAATATTCGTTACAAGATATTAGAGATTTTTTTATTTTTATCATAATTCATTAGTATCGTATTATGTATAGCTTGAAAAAAGGAACTTTCCCTATATTTAATCATTTTAAAGTATGTTTTTTCTTATCTGTCCTCTGTATTACATTAGCATTTGTTACTTTCAGGCGCATTATTTGTTATTCTAGGATTTTCTAACTCATTCCTTTTATATTACCATACCCGCTTTTATATTAAGCCTTTTTTAAGCTTATGACTTTTTATGTTCATCCCTTTTTTATGCTCATACTTTTTATTCTTATGCCATTTTATGCTCATGCCTTTTTATTCTTATACCTTTTTTATACTCATGCCTTTTTATTCCTATGCCCTTTTATGCTCATGCCTTCTTATTCCTATGCCTTCTTATTCCTATGCCTTCTTATTCCTATGCCTTTTTATTCTCATGTCTTTTTATTCTCATGTCTTTATATGCTCATGCCTTTTTATTCCTATGCCCTTTTATTCTCATGCCTTTTTATTCTCAAGTCTTTTATATATTGACACCAGTATTCCTTCCAAGGACCTTTTGCTCGACCACCTCTGCACATTCTTCCAGCTTAAGCGCGAACAAGCACCTCCTACCCATATCTTTCACACAGGACGGTGGTGCTTGTTTTACTAATCTTAGTTATTTCATATATGTTAAGGCAATGTGTTTAAATCTCTATAACCATCAATCCCAGTTGGGAGCTAATAGAAAGTCTCGAATATTTCGATGCTTAATGCCATTTCGGCTCATGTCCAGTTCATCCATTGTGACCACATACTTCGGAAAATTATCCCGTATGCTGTCATATGCACCAAACTCCCGTTCAGTGGTTTCTTCAGATGCCAACAGATAGGCCACCTGAACATAGATTTTCTGTCCCTGCTTATTACAGACAAAACCAATTTCTTTGTCTCCCGTTTTTCCTACTGATTTAAACGCAGAATTTTTCATACGGAAGGCCGCCTCAGAATTATATTGTCAAAGCTTTAGAAGGATTTCTTGGTGATTATTCAAACTATGGTGGCACTTTCTAATGATTTTCATTAAAAGTACCCATAAATATGAATCTCTCATTTGGTTCAAAAGTATGTTCATAATCACAAATATACCCTCTCAGCCAATAGTTATTATCGATTTTTCGAAGATAAAATCCTTTTGGAAAATGAACATCTTCGTCCAATATTTCAGATACTACGGTTACAGCACCATCAGGAGTTTTATGTTTCTTTTCCGTACCGTGACTATTTTTATCATCAAAATATGCTAATCTTAAAAATGGTGCCACATCAGGAGAGCAAATATTCAGCCCAACATTTTGTGCTTGTCTGATGACCTCCAGAAGTCCTGCCTTACCATCCGTTAAGCCTAATTCAATCAATGATATTTCTGTTAAATCAATTTGTTGTCTCTCTCTCGTTACATGAAACAAATCACTTTCCAGTAGCTTTTCCCCTAAAGGATTGATTAATATATTCTTTTCTTTTAATAAGCTAATCAGTTCTTCTTTTGAAATACCGCCAATTGATATTTTAATTCTTTTCATAACTTCACTCCTTTTCTAAGCAAATTTATAATCCAATGAGGAATTATTCTTTACATTGTACAGCAGCGAAGGATTATTTTCTATAATCAATCTGGGGAGAATATAAAAAGAAAATATCTAGGCTAAGCTGCTCTGCAGGAAATTCCCTGGCAAAATCCATCAGCCTCTTTTACAGATATAATAAACGGAAGCTAACCTAATATGAATTTCCTGACTTTCTTCGGTACTGCCTCAGGATTTAAGGTTACTATCCTTTGATAGATTTTATCATAAGCAGCCTCAGTTGTAATCTCGGAGACCTTCTCCAGGACATCCTCTGGGAAGAAATCCTCTGTTAAGCAGAACACTCCTGCCGACCAGCCATATTCTTCACCAGCTCTTGATATTTTTCTTGCTCTGCCGCACATGGTGATATAGAATTTCATCTGTAATTCAGTTACTGCAGCATCGAATTTGCTTTTATCTTCTGATGAGAAACCTCCGTATTGCTTCAGCAGATGAATGGGCAGCTCTTTATATTCTGTGATAAGCTCGTATATCTTCTTTGCAAACAGGCTGATATTTCCTGCTTCGTATTCCTCATATAGCTCCCTGCCTCCTCTTCTGACTGCATAAAAATATGGATACCACTCCTTTGTAATAAATCCGCTTTTCTTAAAGAAGAACTTGCCATATGCTATATCCATTTCTTCACGAAGCACTCGCATTCTCCATTCCCAGGGGTCTGTATCAGCGTCCTCCGTATGCCAGATTATATTCTCACCATAGTAATCACAAAGAGAAAATACTCCCTCGTTATTTCCCCCACCGACGCTCATACCTGCCCGATACAGGTTGTCCTTAAATTCCTCATAATTATTTATTGTATTTATCATCTTTATAGCCTCTCCCTCTAGATTTTATCTTTAGCTTTTATCTTTAGCTTTTTCCGCTTATCCTCAGTTCTTATTTTCAGCTCGTATCTTTAGCTCGTATTTTCAGCTTTTATTTTCAGCTCTTATCTTCAGTTCTTATCCTAAGCTCTTATCTTCAGCTCTAGCTCTTATCTCAGTTCTTATCCTAAGCTCTTATCATCAGCTCTAGCTCTTATCTCAGCTCTTATATTAAGCTTTTGCTTTTTGAAGATAATTTATTTCTTTATTTTACCATTTTTATAAACTGTTTGCCACATAAATAAAATTAAGATCCGAACATACATTTCTAATGTTATCTTCGGATCTTAATCTAACGTGTTGAACATTTATTACAAAATTTCATACACGTTGGTAAATTATCACTTTCAATACTACTTGACCACAATCTCACTATCTGAATTTCTTCCATATAACATCACGCCAGATGACGGATAAAACCAATAGCCCTATGCCTCCAGCCAGCAGAATATACTTTTCCTGATAGGAACCGGTCTGCATTACAGAAAACAGATAAAAATCTCCCAGGTACTTTTTTCCTGAGCCAAAGTTCAATACATAATACAGAATCGGCACCATATAACCCAAAACCGGCTGATTGCTTATGGAAAAGAAAAACACTCCAAGTCCACCAAGAAATATACTGTTTGCCATAAGTACAAAAAACATACCGGAAAAGGAGAAATCACAGCCTCCTAATGCCATCCAGCCTAAATATAGAACCCCTGTTACTGCTATGAGAATTAGCGCACTTATACTACGAAGTACATGATTCACGATCATGGATTCTTTTTTGGAGGATATGATATCTCTTACATCCCTGTCTATGTCCGGTGTGAAGATACTCATCAGCAAAATAATACCAAAGAGACTGATAAAGACTTCTATGACTTTAGCTGTTTGATTCTCGTTTAGATTTTCCAGTCCGATTACCAGAGGTGACAAAAGACAGAGGAGCACCACAAGGACATAAGGAATTATTAGGTTATGCTTTAGATTGACGTATGCTATTTTTTGATATCTTTCCATTTCTTCCATAGCTTCCTTTCCTCTTGCAGTCATAAAGATAAATTACTGCTGCCATAAGTATAACGGCAGATAAGGTATATACTAAGCGATTCTGTATCAGCTGATGTATTCCCACCTCAAAAACCTGGTAATTTCCCAAGGTATTGAAACGTGGAATAAGATTGAAACCGAATCCTCCGATCATGTTATTTGAACTGGCAAATATGGAACCAAACCACCATACTACCTGGACAAGAATCGGCAATACCTGCTCTGTCAGTTCACCTATGAAATAACCCAGGGCCGTAACCACCAGTATACTTGGCAGAAGCCAACCGGTGCAATATTTTAAGAAGGCAAGATAATCTACGGTTATACCGGCTGTTTTCCCTGCATATACCGCCTGGGACAAAGGCAGAAAGGACAGCAGAAGTATAGGTACAAATAACATAAAACAGATGGCTGCATATCTGGCAGTAACCAGCGTAATGGTGGAAATACTCTTTCCATATATAACGTTAACTACTTTACTGTGTTTATCTTTTAGTATCCTTGCGGTGATAAAAAATACCGGCAGGACACCTAACAGAATTCCCATGTAATCACAGAACAGTCTGGCATAAGCACCTGACAAGCGGTCTTTTTCATAAATTTCGTTATAATCCTTTAATGCTTCTTCATAGGTTAAGGGGACTCTTGCATTGTTGACCACATTGTCCTTACTGTAAGAGCTGCCTTTTCCAATCATTTCAGCTGCCTGTGCCATATAACCTAAAAATTCCTTATAGGTTATATCCGTTCTTACCGTTAAACTTAAAGGAGAACCTTCGATTTTAACAATACTCCCGTCTTTTTCCTCAAAACCTGAAGTTCCCTTGTAATTATCAGTAATTTTCTGAAACTCTTCTGCCGTTGTTCCTGTTAGTTTCTGTAGGATTTCTTCCATTCTGGCTGTTTTCTCTTCATTCAAACGAACTGCTTTGTAAAATCCGATGGGATAGGTGACATAAATTCCATTGCAGTATTCCTGCAGCAGATTCTCAGTGGCAGTACGCATAATATCCGACTCTTTCGTGCTGTAATGATAGCCATAGCTTTCCTGTCCGGGCTCCGGTTTTAAGGGAATATCCTCTGACCCCATCTGAGTCAGGTAAAAAAATACGATCATAGCTATATAGCCCAGGAATAAGATACTTTTACACCACATCCGGCACTCTTTTAGAAATAAGGTTAACCACATAGGTTTTTTCCTCCTTCCTTTCCCATCAGGTAAAGGTAGGCATCTTCTACATTGGGTTCTGCTATAAAAGCTTTCTCAAAAGGAGTTCCACCTTCCGCCAGAAAGCGTACTTCTGCTTTACTTCCTTTTGACAGGATGGCAGTTACTATATGTCTGGTCTTTAACTCCTCCAGCTCCATTCTTGATATCTCTGCGGTATATACTTTTCCTTCTGCCATTTCTAAGAGTTCCCTTACTGTTCCCTTAAATATAAGCCTGCCTTCATCCAATACAGCAATATCTTCGCAGGTTGCTTCAATATCTCCTACAATATGGGTTGAAAGTATAACAATCCTATCCTGTGCTATTTCACAAAGAAGATTCCGGAAACGTACCCGTTCTTCCGGATCCAGGCCCGCCGTAGGTTCATCTACTATTAATACCTTGGGATCATGAAGAATTGCCTGTGCGATACCCAGTCTTCTGCGCATACCGCCGGACATGGCTCTTACCTTGGTCCTGTGGTTGGCAGCTAGGTTTACCTTCTCAAGCAGTGCCGGAATCTTTGCCTTTCTCTCCTCCTTTTTCATACCGGAGAGTGTTCCGAGATAATCCATGGCTTCATAGACACTCATTCCGCCATACATGGAGAAATCCTGGGGGAGATAACCTGTCATACTGCGTATTTTACCACTTTCCTTAATATCCGTTCCATTTACCAGCACCTGCCCGCCTGTGGGTTCATGTATGGTCGCAAGTATTTTCATCAGTGTTGTTTTACCGGCGCCGTTTCTTCCAAGCAGGCCAAACATTCCCTCGCTTATAGTCAAGCTGACGTCATTTACTGCTTTTTTCTTTCCGTAGGTCTTACTGACATTTTTTAAGATAATTTCCTGACTCATGATAACCTCTCTTATTACCTGTATTTCGCAGGGCTGGTTATGCTTGCCCAAATGCGATTGTGCCAGGAGTTATTTTTTCAAACTGTTCTCTCGTATTGTCTAAAAAATCACCCCTGACCGGGATGATTTTATTCTAATCTATAAATATCTATCCTTTCACTACGCTGTAAAAAAACTTGCACAGGATATGGCTCCACCATGGATTCCATTGGTTAGCTCAAGACTTCCTCCATGCTTCTCGCACAGCAGCTTACAAATGGTAAGCCCCAGGCCAAAATGTCCTTTTTCCGTTGTAAAATATGGTTTCTTCGCATTCTGAAGAGCTCTTTTGTCAAAGCCGGTACCATCATCTTTTATATATAGATACAGCATTCCATTTTCCAATTGCAGAGTTATCCTGATAAAATGACTGGAATATCGCAGGGCATTACTGATAAGATTGCCGGCAACCTCCAATACGGCACTGCTGTCACAATAAATATCTCCCGTCTCCAACTCCTGCTCTATGGTCATATTTACCGTAATTTCCGGAGGAACCATACCTTTTACCAGTTGCTCCAACTCATTATATAATTCTTTTCCTGAATGTACTTTTCTCTTTAGTTCCAGCTCTTCAAAGGTATTTATTTCTTTCATGGTATCTGCAAACTGTTCCAGCCTGTCTGCCTGTGCATCTATTAAAGCTAATGTATCCAACAGTTTTTCCTCTGTAATCAGACCGTTTGGATGGAACCTGCGCAAGATTTCCGTATGACCTTTCATAACAGTAAGAGGCGTCCTGATATCATGTGCAAAGGCAGCATTTAACTCCCTCTGGTCCTGTACCAGCTTCCAGATGCTTTTCTGATTATCTATCAGGCGAAGACGCATCTGGTTAAAGGCCTGGCAGATTTCACCCATTTCATCGTTACTTTGATAACTGCAATCCAGACTGAAATCATTTCTTCCCACCGCTTCAATCTCTTTCTTTAATATAGCAAGGGGTTCCATCAGTTTATTCTTATAATACATGTGGCTCACCAGATATATGGCTATACTGGCATAAACAAAGACGGAAAAGGTCTCTATAAGATTAAATAAAAGCAGCTTCTTATTAACTGCTGCCGGAATCTTAGAAGAATCTATGGTATAACTCTTATTGTCCCTATAAATAATAGCATAATCCTTAACCCCCTCCGCAGATAGAATCACATTCTTCCAGCCCTCGCAGAACAGATACGTTGCCAGATAAAAAAGCCCGCAGGAAATTATTGCCATTATAATATAAAACCCCAGTGACTTCTTTAGATTGGCATTCTTAAGATATTTTTTAATTTTCTCTATAAGTTGTTCTATATAATCCATCGGTAGCCGACTCCCCATACGGTCTCAATTACGTCCGTCTTGCAATGCTGTCCCAGTTTTGCTCTTATCCTTCTTATATGCTCCGTAATTATACTGCTGCTGCCTTCCTTGTCAAACCCCCAGAGTTTTTCATAAATACTTTCCTTATCGTATATACGGCCTTTGTGAAGACTTAATATCTCTAAAATATCAAATTCTGTCTTTGTCAGTAAAATTTCTTCTTCTCCCCAGTATACCTTTCTGGTGTCATATTCAATCAGCAATTCCCCGGCTACCCTGATCTTACCGGTTCCCTTGCTTCTTCCTTCTCTGCGCAGATGAGCTACTACTCTGGCATGAAGTTCCTCCAGGCTAAAGGGCTTTGTAATGTAATCATCCCCGCCAAGCAGCAGTCCGTTGATTCTGTCCTGCTCCGTCACTTTCGCTGTTAGAAATACAATGGGTGTGTTAATATGACTCCTGATTTTCTGACATAGGGAGAGCCCGTCCATGTCGGGCAGATTAATATCCAGCAGTATAATATCAGGGGATACTGAGATTTTCTCTAGTGCCGCCCCACCGCAGTCTGCCATATATACCAGATACCCCATCAATTCAAAATAAGACTTTAACATTTCCAGGATATCTTCTTCATCATCTACAATCAATATTTTATATGCCATAATCTATTCCTTTTAAGATTTAATAATTTTTCTCCAATGATATAGTAGCAGTAAATTCACTATTTATTCTCTACTTTAATTTTAAGGTCCTAAACATTTGAACTTGATTACCTAAGTTCTTTTATAAAAATAGGAAGTCCATTAGCCCCGTTTTTATGAATATCAGAATAACCACAGCTCTCCCAAAAGGGTTTTGCCTGGTTATATACCAATACATATAATCCTATAATCCCACTAACTTTCATTTGTGTTTCTGCATAGGTCACAATTTTTTTTCCAATTCCCTTCCCTCTGTAACTACTGTCCAACCCGATTTCTGCAATAGTACCATAACCCGGAAGCTCACTAAAATCGCTGTTTGTGCTATCAATCATCCATAATACAAACCCTATGAATCGCCTGTCGCTCTTTACTAAACAACCTTCCATTGATTTCTGCTCTATCATACTAAATAGCCTATTTATGAAATCATTAATAATGTCTTGGGAAGTATCCTTATCTTCGCCATCCCTGTAGTAATCATTCATCAGTTTATGAAAGTGTCTATAGTTACTTCTCTCGATAGCTTTGAATTGAATATTCATATTCTCCTCACTTTACTGTCCGCCATTACATGGTTCTCTGTCACTTATAATAACCACGAATTTCTCTTCCTTTATCTTCCTTTAATTGTACCACTACAGGGCCGTTAAGTACCAGTTGTTTTTTACTCTCTGCTGCTGTTATAACAATAAAATGATTACATAATAGAAAGCGATCAAGTTTAATCATATTCATCGGGTCATATCCTGAAATCCATCCTTCCATTATGTATTCCTTTCTATTTTCCTGAAAAAATAGTCTCAATTGTTCTTTGGACTTCTTTTTATACTCCTCTATAAGTTTTCCAACATCACAGAAACAGATATCCTCTAACGCTTTTAAATTCTCCGTTTTTATATGCTGTTGCTGATAAACACAATATTTTTGCTGATTGTAAAGCTCCTTTATTATATTAGCAAACTCATAATCAATCGAATTCTTATTTTCAGTAATTCTAGTATTCGTATTCTTAATACCTTCCTCAGCTGCCAGCTCCCAGAAAGTATCAGTAGTTTTCCCTATTCCCGGGTTCAATTGGATTCCGGCTTGTGATAATACAAATAAAAGAACTGCCCCTGTCACATAAGAAATTCTCCTTATATCCAGCAGCCTGGCAGAGCACTCTTCTAATACCGTCACATAATCTTCAACCTTCTGTTTATATAACCCTTCTTCCCCCATCTCTTTCAATGCAAGAAGAGAGACATATTCAGCGGCTCCCTCTATGGTCTCAACCCTGTATTCCTGATAGATATCATCACCTATCAGTTCTTCCCTGAACTTCCTGCATGCCTTAAAATATGTCAGCAATATTTTTCTGGTATTTATATCCTGGGTTCTCATTGCAGCAGCTAAAAGCCGGTTTTCATTTAGCTTTACTCTTAAATTTCCTGCCTCCATAGGATAAGAAAGAAGCTTTAGATCATCCGGATACCTTTTTTCTCCCAGTTCCTCCTGATAACAATGAAACATCTCATGGACAACCCCGGCTGCTATAGTTACTGCCAGATGTCTTATCTGCATTCTTGGGTTCACTTCAAGATTTTCTGCTATTGAATTATGAAATAAACTAATCTTGTCTGACTCCCTTTCCTCAGGTTCTGTTATCTGCCAGATGGCAAGCAGCTCATTTCTGAAGTGAAGGCAGGTATTTGCACAGAACTCTGACTGATAAGGAATTTCCTCCTTTTCCAGCCAGATTGTTTCAACGTTATACAGAGCAAAGGGATAGGGGTGAAACCCTTTCCACAAAATATTAAAATCAATACTTTTAATAATATCCGCTACTTCTGCATAAAGCTGTCTCATTTTTTATATTTTCCTCCCTTTTTCCTCTTATCTTTTTGGATTCAGTAAAATCTCATAACTATAAAATAAATTCTTACTTGTTCCAGTCAATAAAATTATAGAAAGAAAAAGGAGGCTCTTCAATTTGAAAATCCTCCGGTTTTTCATAGCACGATATGTAAATAAATACAGATTCTTTTACAGGAGCGTTATGAATCATTATTCTGTTCTTGCCCTATACCAACAATATTTATACCTTTTAGCATTATGAGCGTTGGAATCCCTGTTCCGTTCTTGCCGCTAAACCAGGCAAAAGCATTTTCACTCAGATTCTAGTCTGTTGCTTTTCAAGATTCCAAGAAGCTTCCAGACTTTATCCGCGTCACCTGATAGGATAATTCTTACTATTCCTTTCTTTGCATCATAACGATAGGAACAGGTAACCCGGTTACTTTCTTCTGTATTGATTTCAAAGAGCAGTTTCTCGCAGAGGCTTTTGCCTTCCTCCGCCTCCCTGACATTCATATCATAGATGGTGCACAGTGAATCCATACTTCTTTTATCTTCATCCAAAAATCGTGCTACAATTCCTTCCGCTTTACCAACCGCTGCCTGTTTTACATAATCCTCCGTAAAGAATTCACTTAACTCCTCCTCTGTAAAACACCAGGCTCCTCCTTCCAGCTTCCCCTTTAAAAGTCCCCTGCGAAGGTAATTACGTATGGTCCTGTCAGAAAGCATGGTCATCTCCGCTACTTCATTTATATTATAAGTCTTAGTCTCCTGCTTCTTAATGGCAGAACACTCTTCTTGTTTTTGCTTATCCTCCATAACTGTTCTCCTTTTAATTGCAGCCGTTATTTTACATTTTCTGATTACATATCTCATACTACCCGAACTTTATACGAAATACAAATAAATTATTCAGTAGATCACTGCAAAAACAGGTTACTGTAAGCAGATATCTGAATCCACTTGCAAATAACCTGTATGTTTTAAAGAACAGTAAAAAATCCTCAGTTATATTTCCTCTTCCAGTATCTGATAGATTGGAGCTCCTTCGCATTGGGCAGGTATTCTCACTCCAAGCAGTATTGCCGCTGTAGGCGCAACATCCACCTGTCTGATTACCCTTTCCGTTATATGGTTCTTCTTAATTCCCTGACCGGCTGCAAGGAAGATCGGCGATACAGAAGTGTTAAAATAACCTTTTGCCGTAGTCAGTCCATCCCCGTGCAGACGATTAAAGCCTTCTTCTACGGTAAAGAATATATCACCGCATTCCTTTCCATTTACCCCAAGAAGAACAGCATCTTTATTCCTGAGGGCGATTCCAACAACTCTTTTTCCGGTAGTTTCATCCCGGTAGTTATACAGATCTGAAATAATCTGCTCCTCAAGCGCATATTTCTCCTCAGGCTTCACAATACCATGAGGATCACGTCCTGCCAGATTCACATAGATATAATTACTCCTAATCTGTACGGCTCTGGTCTTCTCCCAATCCACTTCGTCCAGAGAATTTCCGGCAGCGTCTTTTTTTAGCACCGTATATCCAAGCTCAGCCATTACTTTGGTATTCAGTCCTGAATATTCCCCCAGAATCGGCGGAACATTTTCACCTACCAAAAGACCGTGATCCGATACGATAAAAACCGTATAATCTTTTTCTAACAGCGGCAGAAATCTTCCCAGATAACGGTCCGTCTGTACATAGAATCGCTCCATAAGTCCCTGGTATACTAATTCATCGGTATGTTTCCAGGGTTCCAGCGTCTTTCCCAAATGCCAGATCTGATGACCGGCACAGTCCACATTATGTAAATGGCTGAATACTGCCTCATAGCCTTCCTCTTCTAACAGGTAATTAAGACAATCCGCCTGCCACTGACTGTAAATATCCCAGGAGGGTTCAAATACCTTGTCTACCAGTTCAGAATCCTCTCCTCCGATTAAACTTACCGGTGGAATATGCCCTACCTTCTGAACAATCTTTTCATGGAGAGCAAGGGGATGCCAAAGTATATTGTTGGTAGTATCCAATGCATTGCTGATCCAAAGCCTGAGATTCTTGCCGTCAGGACTCAGCTCCAAGATCTTATAGGATCTGCAGCAGGGTTTGGTATTACCCTTTTTCGTGGTATCATCTATTGTTCCGGTTATCATTTCACCTTCCCTTATAACAGCAAATGGGTCTGCCTCTGCTTTGGAACGATATAGGCTTACTGTGTCATAGACACCGGCAGCTCCTGTTATCAGACCAAAGCGCTCTTCTTTTCCTGCTGATACCAGATAGGTGAATTCCAGTGCATCTTCTTTGGGCTTTATCCAGTCCTGTGCAGGTCGTATGGGAGTAAAGATCATATCATAGGCTACCTTGGCACCAATCATCATCTCTGTGTCATCAAGGCTTTTAACATAAGTTCTGATTTCTCCGCCTTTTCTGGCTTCATCTCCCCACCAGAGCTCCATCATCTCGTCTGCTTCTTCTTCCTTGATGGACAGGGCTTCGTTAATATCAGTAATATTGCAGCCCACACCGGCAGCTTTCTGGGTATGGGGAATGAATTTAAGCTTCTTTAAATCCGCTCCCGCATAGATTACCTTCTCCCAGTCCATCTGAGCAACCCCCATATTTACAGAACCCGGCTGAGTTCCATCAACCACATGGAGCAATGGACTTTTTGAGGTGGGCGGCCAGGAGGACCCGGGCCAATGCCATACAAGAGTTTTTAATCCGGCTTCTGCCGTGGTATTCCATATCTGCTCTGCTGTACAATTTCTGGAATCCATATTATAGACTACTGCATCCAGACTATCCGGTGACTGGCGCCAGTAACAGGTAATTCCATGTGTTCCCGGATAAGCTCCTGTTGCCAGAGTAGTCCAGCAAGGAGGGGTAATGGTAGGATGAGCACCTAACATATTCAGATCTTCTCTGGCTGCTCCATATTTCAGAAACCTTTGTATATTAGGAAGTTTTCCTTCCTCCAGTAATCTCTTGGTGATATCCGGATCCATACCATCAATACCCAGTACAACTAATTTTTTGGTAATAGGTTTTCTTTTCATGTTTCTTCCTTTCACATTTCAATTTAATAACAGTCAAATACCTTCAGTACCTGCTTGTCTGGCTGTATGTGGTACTGTAATATCAGTATTTTATTTTTAAGTTAATATTCACACTATTCATATATGGATTAATAATAACTCAATCACTGAAATCAGTGTAGAAGCAAAAAAACATATGGGATATCGAAAAGTACGATAATTCTGATAGAAATCTACTTGACGTCAGCTGAAAAAAAACTTATATTATCTTTAAACCTATTATTTCTATATGAATATAGTTATATTGAATATTATATTAAATGAGGTATTAATAGTCAGCTGAATCTCATCACAACCTATTACCTAGAGCAGCAAGTAAGTTACAGAAATGCATGGGATTATATAAATAAAGAGATTTTCACACTTTTTATTTAGGTAGTACCACAAGCAGACTTACGGTACGTAGAGGTGCTGGTATGAATTTTTAAATTGTGTTTTAAACACACGGATAGGAGTAAAAATGAAGTTTGAACAGCTCTTTTATTTTAGGGAAGCAGTAAAATACAGTTCTATTTCAATAGCAGCTGAAAAGAATTACATGTCCCAGTCTTCTGTCAGTTATTCCATCTTAAAGCTGGAAAAGGAACTGGGCGTTGAGCTTCTTAAGAGAACCAACTCGGGAGTAACTCCTACCCATATGGGAGAGCTGGTATTGAAAAGTACCGAGGAGATTCTTCGTTCTATGAACGATATCACCGAGATGGCAAAAGAAATGAGGCACTCGGGTGAAGTACATATCTCCTGCATCCCCTGTCTCTGTGACTGGATTATTCCAAGGGCCTTAAGGAACTTAAAGGAGAAAGCCGCAGATATTATACTATCTGTCACGACCTCAGAAAGCCGGCTGATAACCCACAACGTTTCCTCCGGAATATCGGAATTTGGCATTCTTATTTCTTATGACGGGCTTGAACGGAATACAGACATTAAATACACTCCCTTATTTAAAGATGAATACCTCCTTTATGTGGGGAAGAATTCACCTTATTGGGACAGAGAAAGTATTTCCTATAAGGAACTTATTACACAGCCTTATATTGCTTACCGGGATGAGTTCAGAAGCTATAACGGAGGACTTACGGATATCTTTGGCACCAACAAATCTCCTGCTATAATTTTTCGAACCGATGACCTTTGCTCTATCAAAAATATGATAACCCAGAATGACTATGTGGCCTTTTTCCCCAAGCACATGTCCCAGAACGACTATTTTGTACAGAGCGGGCAGATCAGGAGACTGCCGGTATCTGATAAGAAACTCAGCTTTGAAGTGGGTTACATCGAAAGTAAAAAGTACAAGACTCCTAAAATAGATAAGATCGTATTGGAGGTGATAAAAGACACTGTAAAAGAAATTATCGATAAAAATTGTATCTCTATAAGGTGATTACATCTTATCACTTTCTCGGATATGAAAAATTTTGATATCCCATATTCAAGAAAACAGGATTCCCATATGGTATTAAATAAGTTAAAGTGAATACATCATACTAATCATATTATTTCTATAGGAATTGGAGGTGATATTATTAAATCAAGAAAAGCCAGCTATATAATAAGCATACTGACAGCTTTGGTAATTATCGGTCTGTGGGCAATCATTACTTCTGTACATAAGGTATCAGATATTATATTTCCTTCTCCCCAAAAAGTATGGGGCAGCTTTATAACCCTTCTGGAAAACGGTTATAAAGGCCATTCTTTGTGGCAGCACTTACTGGCTTCCCTGCAAAGGCTTTTTATTGCATATTTCATTGCTGTAGTAACTGCCATTCCACTGGGCCTGTTAAGCGGATATTCCGAAAAAATTAGAGCAGTTTTTGAGCCAATCATTGCTTTTATCAGACCTCTTCCACCCCTTGGTTACTATACCATCATTATTTTATGGATGGGTATAGGCAACGGCTCCAAGATACTTCTGCTGTTTATAGGTGCTTTTCCTCCGATCTACCTTTCCTGCGTTGCCGGAGTCACCAGAGTAAAAGCCGATTATATAAACCGCGCAAGGACCTTAGGAGCTAATAAACTTCAAGTTTTCTTCTATGTTATTTTCCCATCATCTCTGCCTGATATATTTGTAGGCCTTCGAAATGCCATGAGCGGTGCCTATGCCACTTCTGTAGCTGCTGAAATGGTTGCCGCCGCATCTGGTATCGGCTGGATGGTGCTAGATGCCAGTAAATATCTGCGAAGTGATGTAATCTTTATCGGAATCATTCTCATGGGCATTACAGGGATCATGCTTGATAAAATATTACTTCTGCTGGAGAAAAGAATTGTCTTCTGGAAAGGCAAAAATTAATTTACACCATAGGAAGTCCCAGGTTGATAGAAAATACGACGATAGAAAGGTGCCACAATCTCCTTCTTTCAACCTGTATAATTGTGGCAGTACCACAGGCGTACTGTGGTATGAAATGGGTATCAAATTATGAAAAAGACAAAATTACTCTTATCCTTAGCTTTGCTATTAGCAGCAGGGAGCCTTTTTACGGCATGTTCATCCAACAGCACCAAAACATCCGCACCTGACACCGGTGCAACAATAGCCACAACGGCAACAGATACACCTGCTCCTGCTGCCAATAGTGCAGATAACGATAACAGTAACAGCTCTGACGGTAAAGATCCGATTACCGGTGAAACTTATCCTGAACAGATAAATATAGGTGTAATTGAAGGCGGTCCGGAATCCGCTATCCTAATACATGAAAATTATTTTAAAGATATTGATGTAAAAGTAAATGCAGTAAATTATTCAGCCGGTACCGATATTAATAATGCGGTAGTATCCGGTGATGTAGATGTTGCTTCTTTCGGCTCTTCCCCTATTGCACTTGGCATATCAAACGGTATTAATTACAAAGCGGTATACGTCAGCTACTTAGAAGGGGGAAATATTGAAGCTTTGGTGGTAAAGAAGTCCCTGGGAGTTTCTGCTGTAGCAGATTTAAAAGGAAAAACCATTGCTGCTCCCTTTGGAACAACTTCTCATTATGCTCTGTTAAATACCTTAAAACTAGCAGGTCTTTCTCCTTCTGATGTAACTCTTTTGGATATGGGCGGCGCTGATATTGTAGCAGCCTGGACCAGAGGTGATATTGATGCAGCTTATATCTGGAGTCCTGCTCTGGATGAATGTGTTAAGAATGATGGTGTAATCCTAACAAATGTAGGTGAACTTGCAAAGCAAGGGGTCAGCATTCCTGAGATAGCGGTTGCCAGAAATGAATTTGCAGAAAAATATCCTACCCTGGTAAGCCAATACATAAAAGCACTGATAAACACCTATGACCTGGTTCAGAACAATCCTGATCCGGCAACGAAAGCAGTTGCAGCCTGGGAGGGTGTAACGGAAGAAAATGCGAAAGGCCAGGTAGCTGATAACATCTGGGTATCCGGTGAGGATCAGTTAACGGCCGATTATCTTGGAACACGGGACAGTAAGGGTAAGCTTGCGGATACTTTAAAAACGATTGCTGATTTCCATACGGAGCAGGGTAATTTAGGCTCTTCCCCCGAACTTTCCGTATTTCAGAATGCTATTGATACCTCTTTCGTGGAACTGGCACTGAAATAATAAATCATTGACTCTATAAGGACAGGAAAATCATGAGTGAAAACAAAGATGTAAATACCATATCAGGTATCAAAGATTATTATGAGGCAGTAAACGAACTGATATCCATCGACAACATATCTTATGTATACAGTGAAGGAGAAAGGTCCGTAACTGCTCTGGAAAATATCAATATCAATATTTATCCCGGTGAGTTCGTATGTGTAATGGGTCCCAGCGGCTGCGGCAAAAGCACTCTTCTAAATATCCTGGCTGGTTTTATTACGCCTACTGCCGGAAAAGTAAAGCTGCACCAGCAGGAAATCAAAGGCATAGACTCCCACAGAGGTGTTGTATTTCAGCAGCCGCCCCTTTATGAGTGGTTTTCCGTCCGTAAAAATATTGCTTTTGGTCCTCTTATGAAGAAGCTGCCAAAGGCTGAGCTAAAAAGAGAGGTTGATACTTATCTGGAAAAGGTAGGTTTGAAAGAGTTTGCCGATAAAAAAGTATATGAACTCTCCGGCGGTATGAAGCAAAGGGCAGCCATTGCAAGTGCCCTCATAAACAATCCGGAAATCCTGCTTATGGATGAACCTTTTGGCGCGCTGGACGCTCTTACCAGGGAACAAATGCAGGGTTTTATCAGGAATATCTGGTGGAATACCGGTAAGACAATTTTCTTTATTACCCACGATGTGGATGAGGCTTTATTACTTGGAACCCGTATTCTGATAATGTCCAAGCATCCCGGAAAGATAGTTACGGATTTTCAGGCTGTCTTTACCAGAAGCTACGTAGAGAATAATTCCGACGATGTTCGTTATACAGAAAGCTTCCATCAGAAAAGAAATTATATCTTAAGCCTTATAAATAGTAATTAGGTTAATCTATTATAATTAAAATTAAAATCATATAGATCAAAATAATATTTAGGCTCATTGTAAAACTGAAATTGAACTAAATAAAATCCATAGTGGATGTATCTGTGTTATGATTTAATCGCCAAACCAAATCATGTAAAGGATACTCACTATGGACTACCCGAGTAATAACACAGAATCACGAAAAAATAAACACTTAAATTTTGTAGAACGCATGACTATCCAAATCCGCCTTTTATAACATTAAAATAAGCGGATATGTAATCGGGGAAGATTGATTAACTTATCCGCTTATTCTATTTATTCAGAAAATAACTATCTTCTTCCTTTTCATACCTACTATGTTTGTTCTAATCCTCTGACATAGTTCGCTGGGTGGTCGGTCCGAATCGGTCAAGTGCATCGTTAACTTTCAGTAAATAATTCTACCTTTATGAAAATACTACTCACAACCAATCGATAGATCGTAATACTAACCGGTTGATCTTACTTCCACACCTCCCTTGCAATCTCCCCTACTAATTTCAATTTAGCCCACTGCTCTTCTTCCGTAATTTTATTCCCTTCTTCTGTAGAAGCAAATCCACACTGAGGACTCAGGCATAAACGCTCTATGGGAACATACTTCTCTGCCTCTCTGATTCGTTTAATAATAGCCTCTTTCTTCTCCAATACCGGAGATTTTGTGGTAATCAGTCCCAGTACAACCGTTTTATCCTCACTAACATACTGAAGAGGAGTAAAATCCCCTGAACGCTCATCATCGAATTCCAGATAAAAACCGGTTACATTTTCTTTTGCAAAAAGATCTTTTGCCACCCTGTCATATCCCCCCTGGCAAGCCCAGGTAGAATGAAAATTACCGCGGCAGATATGGGTGTTGATCACCAAATCTTCCGGTTTATCTTCTATGGCAAGGTTATTGATACGGATTAATTTATCAATAAACTGCTGCAGTCCTGCCTCATCTGTGCCTAAAATAAAGCTGGCATTGGGATCCACGCATACTCCCCAGGTGCAGTCATCAAACTGAATATTTCTGCAGCCGGCTTCATACAACTCTCTGATTACCTTTTTATAGCCTGCTGCAATATCCTGAATCAGGTCTTCTTCCTCTGGATAAATAGCTTTGGTACTATCAATATTTCCCCGAATAATCATCTGAAAGAGAAACTGTGCCGGCGCTGGTATTGTCTGCCGGGCTACGGTATTCTCATCTTCAAAGAGCTTCACGAATTTAAAGTGCTCTACAAAGGGATGATTATCTACGGATACCTTTCCGGTAAGGAAAGTATCATCAATTAAAGCTGGTTCTCCATGAAAAGGAATACCCTCTTTGGTCTTTTCATGTCCAACACCGTTAAACGCCCACATAAAATCCAAATGCCAGGAACTTCTTCGAAATTCACCGTCAGTTATAACGGGAAGACCAATCTCTTTCTGCTTCTCGATTAATGCCTTGATGGCCTTATCCTCCACTGCTTTCAGTGCGTCAAGGTTTATCTTTCCTTCTGCGAATTCACTTCTTGCCTGTTTCAAATCCTCAGGTCTTAAAAAACTTCCTACAATATCAAATTTAAAAGGTGCATTCTTTCCCATACTATTCTCCTTCTTTTCTTTCATATCACTTAGTCACTTGGTTTAAAGCTATAAATGAGTTACTTTTTACTTCCTTCGGATATAAAAAGTCATGTACACCATGTATATAAATCCTGGTCATAAGATAAAAAAATAATTAAAATTTATATAGAAGCTTCTCTTGAATAGTAGTATAGAATACTTTCTCTCTATTGAAAAATACAAAAAAGAGTAGGTTTGATATAGTTTTTAGCTATACCATTTCTACTCTTTCACTTAGGAGAATTTAATCCAGGCAGTATAATTAGTATGTCTTAATATATATAAATCATGTAAACAGCCCCAGGGAAATTACCTTTATTCTTTAATCTGCATAATCAATAACATGTTTTTTTAGCGCTTCCATATAAGCTTTACCATATCTGCTATGGGGCATATTTTTCTGTTTGATGGTACCCACCCGCATATACTCCTCTACCAGAAGCGGTCTTGCAATTATATTCTCTCCATTAAGCTCCTTACTGATCACACCGGTGCTTACAGTATAACCATTCAACCCTATGGCAAGATTAAAGAGGGTTGCTCTGTCCCTGACTTTAATATTCTTATTCCGGTCAATGGTACTTAGTATCTCTTCTGAAAAATAAAAGGAATTATACTCCCCCTGTTCAAAGGAAAGATAGGGATATTCCTCCAGCTCTTCCAGTGAAATACCTTCTCTATCTGCCAGGGGATGCCTGGAGCTTATAAATACATGAGGTTTTGCCACAAAAAGCTCTTCAAATTCAAGATTATTCTGCTTGATAAGCTTCATAATCACCTCCTCATTTTTAGAGGATGTATACAGAATACCGATTTCACTTTTCAGTTTACTGACGTCTTCAATAATCTCATAGGTCTGGGTTTCTCTGAGTGTAAAATCATACTGGTTTCCGCCGAATTCGCGAATCACATCCACAAAAGCATTTACAGCAAAGGAATAATGCTGGGCAGAGACAGAGAATCTCGGGCTTTGCTTTTTTACATTCAAAAATTTCTCTTCCAGCAAATTAGCCTGCTCCAGTACCTGTCTGGCATAAGAAAGAAATTCATCTCCTGCATTGGAAACAATTATCCCTTTATTGGTTCGATTGAAGATCGTTATCTGCATTTCATTTTCCAACTCTTTAATGGCACTGGTAAGGCTGGGCTGAGAAATAAATAATTCTTTTGCAGCATCGCTTATCGTCCCCTTTTCTGCAACTGTTACCACATATCTTAATTGCTGTAATGTCATTTGCTCCACTTCTCCTTTGGGGTATACTTCTGTTATGTAAAACAAACCTTAGCTATTCCTGTCCAAGTATAAAGTGCCTAAAGTTAAGGAATTACTTTCTATATACGTTGAAGATAGATTTCTCACAGCACTTTTTTAGCAAGCGCAGGTTAAAAATCTACTTCAACCTATCTGTTTCTGATTAGACAGCTCCGTGAAGCTGAATTATAAAACATAAAAGCTCTTACTACCTATCATAACCATCCTGCTGCTTACATGCAATAACAATTTACCGCCATTTACAATTAAATAGGATGTGTGTATAATAAGTGATGCTGGTAACTTATAATAGCTTTGTTTTAGAAAGAGGTTACAAAATGAAAAAGAACCCAAAAGGTCATTTAATAAAAACCGTTATGCCGGATTCTATCGGTGAAGAAATGGGAATCGAACCCGGTGATTACCTGGTTGCCATAAATAATGAAGAAATTGACGATGTCTTTGATTATCAGTATCTCATCAAAGACGAATATATTGAAATTCTCATCCGAAAAAGCTCCGGTGAAGAGTGGATACTGGAGATCGATAAGGAATATGAAGAGGATTTAGGGATAGACTTTGACAATGGTCTGATGAGTGACTACCGTTCCTGTCATAATAAATGCATCTTCTGCTTTATTGACCAGATGCCGGAAGGCATGCGTGATACCCTTTACTTTAAAGATGATGACTCAAGATTGTCATTTCTTCAAGGTAATTATATAACCCTGACAAATATGTCTGAAAAAGATATAAACCGAATCATTCGTTTTAATCTGGCACCGATTAATATATCCGTGCAGACGACCAACCCGGAACTGCGTTGTAAGATGCTTAACAATCGCTTTGCCGGACGTGCCCTTGAAAATCTTGATAAACTATACGAGGGCTGTATTGAAATGAACGGCCAGATTGTACTGTGCAAGAATGTCAATGACGGTGCGGAATTAGAAAGATCAATTAAGGACCTCTCCAAATACCTGCCTTTTATGAGAAGTGTTTCTATCGTTCCCGCAGGGGTTACCAAGTTCCGCAGCAAGCTGGAGCCACTTGAGGTCTTTACGAAAGAGGAAGCTGGTGCTGTAATTGATTTGATTGAGAGTTACCAGCAGGGCTTTTATGATAATTTTGGCCTTCATTTTATACATGCCAGTGATGAGTTCTATATTACTGCCGAACGGGAATTCCCGGAGGAGGAACGTTATGACGGTTATATCCAGCTGGAAAATGGCGTAGGTATGATGAGGTTGTTCATGAATGAATTTAAAGAAGCCTTAAAGAATACCACTGCTTCAAAAGATTATCAACACCTGAAAGAAACGGTTCAACGGAATATTACCATAGCTACCGGAAAGCTGGCCTTCCGTACTATCCTTTCCTTTTCCGAAGCTATTATGGAGTTCTTTCCTAATATTAAGATAAGGGTAGTATTCATCCGTAATGATTTCTTCGGGGAGACGATTACCGTTGCCGGGTTAATTACGGGACAAGATCTTATAAAGCAATTAAAAGAACTGAAGGATAAGGGAACTGACTTAGGTGACAGCCTCCTTATTCCCTCCAGTATGTTAAGAACCGGTGAAAATGTATTCCTGGACGATGTAACTACAGTAGACGTGGAAAACAAACTGGACATCAAGCTTGTGCCCATAGAATCCGGCGGACAGGAATTTGTGAATGCCATTTTAAGCAAAGATTACCACATGAACAGGAACAATGAAAATTTTGTTTATGTGAAGGCCTACGAAGATAAATAAGTCATCAGGCATGGGAGAGAGTGGGGAAGCGTAAACCCGCTTCTTCAAATTCCTCCCAGCCATTTCCTAAGACAAAGAGTGTCGTGTCCTCTTCCAGAAGCAACTCCCTGTGATAATTTTCCTTCTTATCCGGTACAAATCCCAGGCTTACTTTCTTATTCCCATTTCCAAAAGCAGCTGCAATTGCCATAACATCAACCTCTCCGACCGCAAAGATTTCATGAAGAATCAGATTCCCCTCCTCCTCTTCTGCCACCACATAGGCTTGCTGCTCTTCTACATAATAAACGTTATTTTTCATAAAAGAGGACAGATAGAACATGTGTAGTCCCATATTATTCATTGCCATCTGACCACAGGGCTTACTGGCAGTTATTATTTTTTCCATTTCTTCCAAGGCTTTTTTATCAGTAAGAGGAAAAGGACTCACACTGCGATTTCCGGTTATGGAAAGCTTCCTGCTATATTGATATTCATTGGCTTTATGGAAACCAAATTTGGGGTAATAATCCAGAACACTATCATTTGCAAATAGGTAGATACCGTCACATTTATCCTTGTAATCCTCTATTACCTTCTTCATCAAATAACCGTTTAACCCCAGACCATGATAGTTCTTGTCCGTCATAACCGTACCAAGCTGTATATATTTTTTAACGCTGCCACTCTGATTAAATTCCATCAGATTAACAGATACATTGGAGACAATCATGTCCTCGACTTTCATGGAGTAGGGTATATAGTTTTTTGTCCAGTAGCCAAGCTTATACCAATCCTCAAATTGAATGCCAAAGGTATTTCTGGCAAGGGTATTAAAGCTCTCTCTTAGTATATTATTTTCTTTATAATCTGCTATAAAATCAAATTGTTGGTTCATTTTCTTACCTTTCTCCATCAAATAAAATGCAATCACCTATGGGTCTACCGTCATCATTTTTACTTACTGTTTGTCTTATACTTCTTTATTAACCCTGAATAGTTATAGAACGGAATAAACTCATAGTAACTGAAGAATGGCAGAAAAACCACCTTATACTCTTTTAAAATTATTTATGTTCTGTCTTTAGCTCTTAATAGATTTAACCACTCCTATAATTCATATTCTTCAATGATACTTCTGGTTCCTACACGTATTGCTGTGAGTATGGTAGTTACCTTTTCACCGATAACTTCAATCTTTGCCGGGGGTGTGGCCAGAATCACCTGTATATCTAAACTGCTAAAGAACTCCATCATGGATGCAATACGTTCATCATCCATTTTATCAAAGGCTTCATCTAACAGCATGATACGAATGGTATTTCCAAAACGGTACAGCTGATCAAAGGAGGCGGCAATTGCCACATAATAAGGAACCTGGGTTTCACTGCCGCTTTTTTCACCATAGATAGCAGAAAACTTCTGTACGGTGCCGCTTTTCTTATGTATCTCAATATCATAATCCAGGTAGGAACGATAATCGGTATATTCCTCGATTACCTTCTCGCCTTTATCATCTTTGGTTATAAGCTTGGCAAAAAGCTCCGCCATCTCTTCTTTGTACTCTTCTTCAAAAGCCTTAGTCCAGAGATTATATCCCTCCATATTTTTTTCGGAGGTTATCATACGGTACAGACTCTCCTTCTTTTTGTCATAGGTTATGACAAAACGGTAGCTGTCCTCACCATAATAAATATTTTCCAAGGCTTTGTTAAGGCTCTTGAATTCATTTCTGGCATTTTCGATATTTTCACGCATCCTTGCCAGGAAATCGCTGCGAAATACTTCTTCGCAATCGCTTTTCACACGCCTCAGCTGCTCCTCAAAGCGAATCAGTTCTACGGTTTCCAGCTGTCGTTTGGCATCAATATAATCTCTGATACCTTCCGTACCACGCAGTAAATCCTGATCGAATCTGTGATTGTATTCCTCCTGCAGTTCTTTCAGTCCCTTATTGCCGTTAAGAAGTTCATCTTTGTCCTTTAAAAGTATACTCTTACGGTATTGGCACCTTTCCTGAATTGCTTTAGCAGGTCTGCTTTTTCTGTTTGAATGAAACAGTTCTTTTGCTTCTGACATGGAGGCCCCGTCTAAGTCCGCCTTTTCCTCCAATAAGCTATGCTGGGTTTTATAATGCTGCTGCTTTAGTAAGAGTTCGCTGCTCTTTTGCTCTGTACGGTTCTTTAATCTGCCGTTCTCTCGTTCAAGACCTGTTTTACTCGCATTAAGCTTTGCTTTCTCTATTGTGACAGTTTCAATCTGCTCCATTAATTCAATCAGCGTAGGGTCTTTTCTGGCGGCTTCCAGCTCTGTCTTAAGAACGCCTAACTGCTGCTCATACTGGCGAAGCAGCAGAGGTGCTTCCAGATAGGTATTAAGGAGTTCAATATTGACCTTTTTTTCTGCTTCTAAAACTTCCGAAAGCTTTGTAATTTCGGCTCTTAAGGTTTTTCGCTCTCCTGATTTTTCAGAAAGCTCGGTTCTGGTATTTTCAATCTGTACCCGGTATGCATTTTGTCCGATATAGGGATTCTTATAACTTTCCTTGTCCAGATTTCTGATTACATACCCCTGATAGAGGAAACCTTCCGGTGTCATGGCAATCTTATGATTCTCAAGCTCTGCCCTGTCCTGACAGCGGGTTACACGCCCCAGCAGATAGTTGATATAAGCCTTGGCATAGCTGTTCTCACTATGAACCACATATGCCAGAGAGGAGAGGTCAGCACTGCTTTTCAACTCAATTTTTCTGGTATTGATAATACCTGCGGTGTGAATCTTCGCCATCTTCTTATGATATACTTCCAGGGCGATATTATAGTATTCAGGCTCCACAATCAGATAGAATTTCTGTGTGTTCAGATAACCTTCAACGGCATTCTGCCACAAGGAATCCGTAACCTCCAGTAAGTCCGACAGGATATGAACGGGGCTGGCAATTCCCCTGGTCTTAAATTCTTTCTCGATTTCCTTCTTCAATTCGCTGGTATGAACAGGATAGGAGAGCTTTCTGTTCTCCAGTTCCTTCAGTCTGTTCTGAAGTCCCTCTATCTGCCTGTCAAGTTCTTTCTTACGTGCCTTCAGTTCGCCATGACTTTCTGCTATTGTATTCATATGGCTGTTAAGCTCAGCCTGAAGCTTTCCTGTTACTTCAATCTTCTTTGCTGCTTCAACAGGTTCAGTTAGCAGCTCCAGCTCTTCCTTTGACAGTATCCTGATTTCATATCCGGCTAGTATACTGACAAGACTACGCAGTCCCAGAACTGCCTCAAGGAGTTTCTCCTTCATCCTGTCTGTTTCTTTGATATTACGGTTTATTTCTTCAATTCTTGCGTTAGCACCTTCCACCAGCTTGCTGGCTTCATTCTGACGCATTGCCACATTTAAGTCTATGAGCCTCTTATCAACTCTTGCTATTTCTTCTTCTAATTTTCCCGTCTCTTTTTCATTGGACTCTAAATACTGCCTGTCTTTGTCCGTCTCTTCTGTCAGCTTATCAATTTCTTCTTTCAGATTCTCTACTTCTGCAAATATAAGCAGCAGTTCATTCACAGCAATTTCTTTGTCTTTTTTTCTGATTCCGTCATATCTGGAAATAATTTTCCCTAACTGCTCTAACTTGGCAGCTGATTTCTCCATCAGCTCTTCCAGTTCAGACAGGGTCTCTATATTAACCCTGAGACTGCCTACATCAATTCGTTCCTCCGGTAATACAAATTTATTGATAAAGTCCTTTACATTGTCCATGGGCTTAAAGGCAAGGGATTTGGGGATGATATCAAAGAAACGATCCTCCAGATTTCCCATCCTTCGCTTAAAACGTTCTCTGGCAGCATTCTTCTGCTCTATAAAGCGTACTTTTCTTTCTCCTGCAAAGAATTCTTCCGGAAGTGAGGGTTTCGTTCCGTTTAGAAAGCTAAGCTCTTCCAGCCTGCCTTCTTCCATATACCATCTGGTGGTTACGGGACTAAGTTCATCAGCTGAGGTCATATGTACACCAAGGACAAAATACTTATCTGTTTTCTCCTCATAAAATTCCAGAGCTACATTTCCGATAACTACGTTCTTACGCAGGTAAGTCTCCCCCACGTTACCGACTTTACATCTGACATAACCTCTTAAATCTCTGCTGCCTTTCTCATTGGCAGCCGTATTGAATCTTCTGGTATTAGTGGTTAACACTAACTGTATGGCATCTAGTACCGTGGATTTACCTGCGGTATTTTCACCGCTGATTAAGGTGGAGCCATATATGCTGACGGTTTCATTCTCAAAATAATGCCAATTAATCAGCCGAATCCTCGTCAGTAATTTCTTCTGTTTCTCCATCCTCTTCTCCTCCGGTATCACTGTAGCTGGCTAATCTATCTTTCATCTGGTCGTAGTAAGAACTGACATCCTCCATCTGTACAGCCATAACAATGGAGGGATAAATGATAATCCTTGCATCTGCCTGGGATATATCACTCTCTAAGTTCAGCACCAGGTTGTACTTACGAAATGCCGTTATAATAGTACGTTCCATGGATTTATCCATTACGGGTTTGCTCTTTATCTTAAGCATGGCATACTTTTCACGGATTTCTTCCATCAGTACCGTTACTTCCTCGGAAAAGGTTCCAAGCTCCCTGCGTTTCTCCAGATAGAGCAGTCGCAGGAGCAAAAGCATAATGCTCTCATATTTGTTCATGGACAGCCTTCCTGCTCCGAACTGGTTCACAAGGCCGATTACTCCCTGATCTTCATTTATTTTAAGCTGATAACCCAATAATTCAAAATACGGTATAAACAGTTCTCTGTTCTGATACACGAACATATAATCCTTTTTGGTGCTTTCTTTCTTTTTTACCAGAAAGCACTGGTTAAGAAGCCTGTTAGCTGCCAGACGGAACCGTTCCTTTTGAACTATGGATTCTTCGAAGATATTAAACATACCTTTTCCTTACCTCTTCCTATGTATCTCTTTTATATCAAAATAATTATGTATTTTATTCTAATCAATTAAAAATTTGAATCGATAGTATTTATGGCTGGGAGCAGTAAAACTATTTTGTTTCCATTAAATGAAAGCTTCTGCGCTATTACCTGATCAATCCAATTCTTTGTTAATGGTTATTGATGATGCTATTAATAATTACTGTCACTTGCAGGTAAAATAGATCTGTTGATTTTAACGTCTTGTAACATAATAAATTCCGCTCCTTTCAAGAAATAAGTTATTGTGTAAATATATCTCTATACTTAGATTTAAAACCGCCAAATGGATAGCAGACAAATTTCAAAAATAAAAACGAACGTGACTTGGAATAAAAGCATGTATCATGATTTACAATAAGTTGTCTTCTTGTGAAAGACTGACTTTTTTTCAATTATACTTTTACAATCTTAAAATCATGAAAATGGAAACCGTTTTTTTGCACAAGAAGATTCGACCGTTCCACCCGGTAACAGTTGGACCGGTTATTCCCATACAGGCTGATATAAATGATTTTTATCATATCCCTCTTGTTCTCCAGGGGCAGCGCAGAAGCTTTCATACTGCCCTGTTCTGATAGAAGCTCACTGACATAAGAATCTATGTTATTTCTTGAAAAACGATTTCTGTTCTTTTCCTTAAGGGCTTCTTTATAAAGCTCCCGTTCTTCCTCTGTCAGTATCACACCTTCCTCCAGGTCTTCCACAATGCCTAACTTCTTTGTTACAGATACTGCCCGCAAGGATTCATCATCAATAAAATTCTGGGGATATATCTGAAAGAGCCTTAAGAGGTCTGCTTTGGAATCCTCGTAGATATTCTGATTCTCTGAAGTATTCAGTTCCTGGGCCAAATGGTCCAGAATCCTGAGTATCTTTCCCTCCATGTTGTTTCCGGTGGACAGAAGGAATTTGGCTCTCATTACTGCATTTTTTAAATATCTGGTGTGCTTTCTGTCAATCTCTTCAATTATCTCATCCAACCGGTAGAAAACACTCTTAACCTCCAGGATTAAGGATAACACCAGGTCATAGGCCTCTTCTCTGTCCGTTAACTGCTCAATCTCCATATAGCCTGAGATTGCTACCTCCATAATATCCTGGTTTGAGAGTATTTCCTCCAGTTTACTGATAATGGCACTGCGGAAATATGAAATATTTTCACTGGTCTTCATTCTTAAGTAAGCTTTTGAGCCAATGTTTTTATGATAGTCAAAGAAATGCTCCAGCACCTGCGCCGCTCCCATTTCACTGGTCTGGCGTTCCATATGCCGCTTAATGCTGGCATTTAATTTCTTTAATTCAGAAATCAGTCGTTCGGTATTCTCACTTACTCCCTTAAGAATTAGCTCATAAGGCCTTGCATATAGATCCTTATTCTGAAGAGCCGCATGTATCTGGGAGATAATCCCCTGATACTCGGTCTCTTCTTCTTTAATAATCCGCTGAAAGCTTTCAATTACCGGAACGGTATACTCAAACAGAAGGACGTTAATCTGATGATTATCACCCTGCTCATATTCAATCCAGCCTGTATCCCTCAGGGTCTTAATTACGCCATTCGCTTTTGCTCTGGCATCGAAGAGTACCGTATCCTCATCTTCTAATACCATCTCATGGTCATCATATTCAAAATATCCCTCTAAGGCAGACACCAGAATCTCCCTGCTGATGCCATAGGATATTTCAGCCTTAAAAGTATTAAATATCAGTTGTATGCAGTCCGCATACTCCCTTTTGTACTTTCCCGTAAGTGGTTTGAAAAAATCTTCAGGAAGGCACTCAAACAGGTTTTTCATATAGTTGTTCCTTACTTGTCATATTCCCCGTATTCACAGCCGGTATGTCTCATCTCTATTTCATCAATAAGTATCCTTCTGCCGTTATACTTTTCATAAAGTTTGATTCTGCCATATCCGGTACCGCCATTCCATAACTGGTTATGCAGTTTCTTTCCGTTAGGAGCTTCATAATTAATTAGGAGCATCTCTTCCTTCGGACACTTCAATACCAGTTCCAGTTCGGAATCTTTATTAACAGCCTTAACCCTCCAGGTATTGGTACTTTTACCTTCCTCAAATTTGTAAATGGTCTTGGCACCTGTCCAGAACCTGGAGAAATTGTAGTCATACATTTTTCCTTCATAATATAGACCGCCAAGAAGTTTTCTTTCCATAGGAATTCCAAATACCTTAGGTCTTCCTCCGCCGAATTCAACAGCAGAATTCGAAAGTGTCCTTCCGGATATCCGGCTCTTTAGATCACAGCTGCTAATCCAGAGCCAGGGCGATGTAAAGTCCTGTCCCCAGTTCTTATCTGCATAACCATAGGATTTCTCCGGAAATACATCGTATATTTCACCATTTAAAATAACTTCACCGCTATATTCTGTTTTGATTCCTTCCGCATGCCAGAACATCTCAAAGGCATTGAGTTCTCGAAAGATTCTGGAGGCACCATAACCTACGTGATAGGATATCTTTTTATTTATGGACAGATCCCATTCCATGGTACCTGCATCACACATATATTCCGGATGGGCTTTTGCTTCTTCTTCGGTAACCCTGCATTTGCCGTCCATTCTGGTTTCAGTTAGAAGACAGTTACCGATTCTTACATTGAGGAACGTATCAGAAGAGGTAAATTCAGAAATTGGATAGAAATTATGAATCTGCTTTGCACCTGTTCCCCAAACCCCGGCTTTTATCAGCGCATAGGAGGGTCTTCTGTTAACAGCCCTGTTCCTTGGCAGCTGCCCTAATATAGGCGTATTTCTGCTCAGTGCCGGATTGCAGACATAGTACTCAATAAAGAAGGATTTTTCCTCCCCGGTTTTCCTGCTGTAACCGGTAAAATTATGCCACCACCAGTCATACCCCTGGGTTGCCAGAGGCCCTTTTAACATATAGAGATTCCTGCGTAAGTCTGATTTGTTCATTACTCCCAATTACCTGTCCCTTCCTTTAATCTTTTGCTTTATTAGTTGAGCCACCCTTTTCATTTATATTACAACACTATCTTCTATTATATCATTAATCTTTGGATTTGTCAGTAAATTGGCCTGAATCTCCCGTTGTGCAGATTCTGGAGATAATAAGTTCTTTTGTGCCAGCCGGATTACGGAACAAGTGTGTAAATTCCTTTCTGTTCTATCATGCTTCAAATGACTATAAAATTATTATCATATTAAATATGGTTATCATATTTATTTTTAATAGACAAATAGAAAATTTCTTTGTAAGATGCTAGATAGGTATTTACGACACTTGGAGGAACTTATGAAGACACAGATGAAATTTGACTTAAAAGACAAAAAAAGAATTCTTGCCGTATTGGCTGCCGTTATTATAATGGGATTTTCACTATCCTTTCTTATCCGGCTGAACTTTGGAACAGACCCCTGCTCCAGCATGAACCTCGGTATCTCAAATAAACTATCCATATCCTTTGGAAGCTGGCAGGTTATCTTTAATTCCCTGTTATTTATTATTGTAATCTTATTTGACCGTACGCAAATAGGCTGGGGAACACTGGCCAATATGCTTTTAGTTGGATACTGTGCTGACTTTTTTACCTGGCTTTTTGATCAGATACTTCCGGCAGGGGCCTTCCACAGTCTGCTTGTTCGTATTGTCATTCTTATTCCGGCACTGATACTGTTTATCCTTTCAGCTGCTGTATATATGGCTGTGGATCTGGGTTCTGCTCCTTATGATGCAACTGTATTTATACTGGCCTCACGCTTTAAGAAGGTTCCATTTCGAGTAATCCGTATGGCTTGGGACATAACAGCTTGTATCATTGGTTTCTTAATGGGCACTACCATCGGAATTATTACTGTTGCAATAGCCTTTTTACTTGGTCCTGTAATAGCCTCAGTGAAAAACAGATTGGATAAAGTGTTTATTCAAACAGCTCAGGCAGGCTGACAGCACATGGTATCTATCTTTACATACTAAAGATAAAAGCCGTAGATTGGCATATCCACAGCTTATCGGATATGTCCTCTACGGCTTATTTTTACTTATTTACTTTTGTAAACCTTTATCTGCGTTTTTCTCTAATAGTAATCCCAATACTATTATCTGTTAATATTCATATTTTCAATAGCAGTTGAATTGGCATTGTAGAAAGCTAAATCCACTGACTTTACATACTGGCTTAACCTGCCCATTTTAAAGGATCCGTCATACTGCCCTGTTGCTACTGCATTAAAGTCAGATATATCCCCCGGTTCAAAACGTTTGATATGCGATATCAATATTTGTGCAATCTGTCTGGCACACGCATATCTGTTCGGATAGAAGGTTGTAAGATCAGCCCCCATTGCATGATTGATATAAGCTCCTTCCGGAGTATAGGTCGAGTGGGCATATAAATCCGTAACGGAATGTATTGCCATACCGAAAACAAATAATGCTTTGTTTCTTTCATTTACCGTATTTCCACCTAATAAGGTGGACCAGGATTTTCCGTTAAATCCGCTGGTAGTCAGGTATGTATCAATTCCATTCCTGTCAAATCCAGTCAGGTAAAGAGGCACCACCGGTGCAGTATTGTTATATAAACCGACAGCTTTATGTGTCAGATAAAGGTAAGATGCCAGGTAATTAGACTGATAGATGGAGCCTGTCTGTTTAGTCATAAACCCGTGGAACTGGGGATATGAATTGAAACCTGAAAGTTCATTATCTGCTACAATTGCTCCTAATTTTACAACGGCTATGGCACCATCTGTCATAGGATTACCGGATTCAGAGCTGTTTTCTTCTGCAAAAGCGTAATGGGCATCTGACAACCAGCTTCCCTTCACATAATTCACATCGTTAAAGGAGTACACATAGCGGGTATTTTCCGGTAATTCACCTTTTGCCTGTGCTTCTTTCAGTATATTATCAAGAGATTTTTCTTCCGAATAGGCAGCCTTAAAAGCATCATACTGTTCCAGCGCGTATTCCACATCCAATAATCCATATCCGTATTCCCGGGTGTTACCATAGAGATTTGCACTGTAAACAAGGAGTTTGCGTATGAACTCACCGGATACTGTTAAATCCTTCTGCCAGAGCAGGGATGCAGCCCCTGTTACATGGGGAGCAGCCATGCTTGTTCCGGAGGCTACCAGCATTCCGCCTAAATCACCTATTGTTAATACCTGCTCACCGGGAGCCATTAATTCAATTTTACTGCTGACCGGACTGCCTTTACTGCGGATGCCCTTACTGTTAACTGAGCCAACTGCAATTACCTCATCATAAGCTGCAGGATACTCAAGCTTTCCTTTATTGCCGGCTGCTGCAACAAGTAATATTCCTTCATTATGTGCATCCTTTACAGCGATCTTCAGTGCTTCTGAATCAACATTAGTACCAAAGCTGATATTAATAATATTTACCTTTCTCTCGATTGCCCAATATATAGCTTCTATTACACGGCTGACAGGTGCTGAATTATTCCTGTCAAGAACTCTTGCCGAATACAGTTCAACATTGGGGTTGATACCTGTAATCCCTATATTACTGCCATTTGCAGCAATAATACCCGCCACACTGGACCCATGACCAAGACTGTCTTCGTAAAGAACGGATATACCGTCCTCGCCAGGTATAAAATTCTTTCTCATATAAACTTCAATATCTTCAGTATAATCCACACCGGAATCAATTATTGCAACTTTAACCCTGTTCCCGGTGTAAGAATTGGAACCGGAGGCAAATACCTGAATTCGTGCAGGATCTACATTATTCCTTTTAAGGGAATCAGCTTTAATTGCTTTAATATTCCAGTCACCCTCTGTATCCCTTATGGAGAGCTGCTGTACCTTTTTGATCTGCCTTTGCTTCGTATACGGTTCTTTTAATTCTCTTTTGTAATCCTTTTCTCTTTTCATTGATTTTCCTCCTTTCAATGAATATCCATTACTAAGTTACATCTGCATATTATCATATAATTTGCAAGTGTGCCGGCTCTTGCAGTAAATGATACGGTTTATGTAATAAACAGTATCTCTTTATGAAGGATTAAATGAACAGCAGGGCAGAGGCTCTAAAAATCCCCCCTGAATGTTCCAGTTTAAGAATCCCTCCGTATCGTTCAACTACAGTTCTTACATTTTCCAGACCTACTCCGTGGATTTTCTTATCCTCCTTTGTTGTTACCAGTTTATCCTTATCATACAGAATCGGATTGTCATACTGATTTTTGATATCAATTATCAGTCTGCTTTTATCATAGCGGATTGCTGCTTCGATGATTCTTTCCCCTTTCTTTAAGTAAATACTGGCCTCTATGGCATTATCCATCAAATTACCCAATATAACCGTAAGATCACTGGATTTTACCGGCAGCTGTTCCGGTACATATAGTTCTGCAGCAATACACACTCCTTTATTTCCAGCTTCCTGGAGTTTAAAATTCATAATACTGTCAATAACAACATTCCCTGAATGAGTATAGTGATATATATCCTCGTTTTCCTCTAACAGTTCCGATATGTATTCCTTTAATTTCTCCATCTCACCGCCCTCTGATAAGGAATGAATGATGGACAGATGATTCTGTAAGTCGTGGTGGAGGGCCCTTGTATTAACCAGGGTAGTTTTCATTAGTTCAAATTGACGTTCATAATAATTATTTATTTCATGATACTTATCCCTTTCATTTCTTTCAAACAAAATACCCATATAACGAAATACGATATATGTTAGGAACATAATCATAAGGATATAGATTGCATTATATAATATAACCCCCATTTATATCACCTCTCTCTCATATAACAGCTGCTGTTCAAGGACTTGCTTTCGTCTTTGCTGACTGATTGGAAGAATTGTATGGTTGGTCATTACTATTTCCTTATGGCCGAATTTCGTTATATGGGCATAATTAACAATATAGGATTTATGGATATACAGGAACCGGTGTTTTTCCACCTCTAAAAACACTTCCTCTAAACTAGCGTAAAAATAGATTTCAGAATCTGCCGTAATAATTTTGACCCTTCTATTGTCCGCTTCAAAATACAGGATGTCTTTTATCGGTATTTTGCAGACCTTATGATTTTGTTTATATGTATAGAAGTTATTGAGTTTTCCTGACAATTCCATGGCCTTTTCAATGTCCTTTATTATCTTTTCTGGCTTTAATGGTTTATGCAGAAAATGCATAGGCCTGACCTCAAATAATTCCAGATAATAATTGTCTTCTCCCGAGATGTAGACGATCTGTACCAAGTCATTCTTCATTTCATCCCTGATTGTCCTTCCAACTTCAACGCCATTGATATTTCTTAATTCAATATCCAAAAATATTAGATCATATACCTCTCCCCCTTTCATAAATTGACAGAGCTCTTCACCCGTATAATAAATATCTACTTCTACCTCATTTAAGTTAGCTTTTGTATAATTTAAAATTACCTGTTCAATTTCCGAACAGATATATTGTTGATCATCACATATGGCTATACGGAACATTTATTCACCCTTCTTTCTACTTATAACCTGATAGCTTGTGAAGTTTCCAATTATTATATTAACACATTTTCCTTATATTTACAACAAGACCAATTCTACAGTATACAAACACTAATCCTACTGTACACAAACAGGTCTCTAAAATTCAGGTTTCTTTCTTCATTTTGTGATTTCAAATGCCAGAAAGAATACTAATTTTTATTTCTAAACATTAAAAAAATGAGTATCATGGGATACTCATTTCTAAGAGCTGGGCTACAAGGATTCGAACCTTGAGATGCTGGAGTCAGAGTCCAGTGCCTTACCGTTTGGCGATAGCCCATTATTCATTTTCTGTGTTTCTTCTGACATCCACTGTGTCAGCCACGAATGATATTATAACTCATAAAATAACAAAAGGCAAGTACTTTTTTAAAATTTTTTTATTTTTTTTAATTATTCAAATTGTTTATGCGGAATGCATTTATACCTGCAATACCTGATATATTATACCCCGTTTTCTGTAAATTATTGCTTATACAGGATAAGAGATTATGACAGCTCAATTATTCGCTGACATAATCTCCAAATATGCTCACTCCCCATAAGCATTATCCTGTATCGTTTAACTACTCACCCTCATCAATGTTAGTTAACACAAATTTGCATAAAAAAAGATCTCCTTCGGAAACTGGCTGTCATCTGAATTAGTTTACTCAGGAAGACCCTATAGTTTTGCGTCCCTGCTTTTCAACAGGTTTGCCTTTTTCGTTGAAACCAACGTATTGCCGTTATCACTTTTTTTACTGTTATAGATTTTATCACATTTTTTTTGAAATGTAAACACTATTCTATTATTACCAAATATTTGTAATCCGTATCTCGCATTTATATGAATACTGCCAATTCTACTGGCATTCCTGGAATACTTAAGTGTTGTAAAAAGACATGACTTGTTATTGTGTATCAACTGTGTTACGATTTACAAAGAATAAAAGGAAAGGATACTTATCAAATTTATGAAACCTTATGCAAGAAAAGCCCAATATTATGAAACAGACCAGATGGGTATCATTCACCATTCGAATTATCTTCGCTGGTTTGAAGAAGCACGCATTGACTTTATGGAGCAGATGGGGTTAAGTTATGCTGCCCTTGAACAATTAGGTATTATGATTCCGGTTTTAAACATATCCTGTATTTATAAACAGCCTGTACGTTTTAACAATAATATTCTTATACATTCTGTCATAAGCTCTTTTAATGGTATTAAAATGTCAATTACCTATACCATTACAGATACGGAGGACAAGGTTACATATTCTACAGGCGAAACTGAACACTGTTTCCTGAACAATTCCTTTAAGCCGGTTTCTCTTAAAAGAGATTATCCTGAAGTCTTTGATATTTTCAGCAATTGTAAAAAAGGGAATGCAGACGAATAATCCCCTGCACTCCCTCTATCCTGGTTCTCCCCTTAGGCTGATGAACGTATTATAGATATCAATAATACCATATCCCCACTCTCTGTTAGGGTAGGTATTATTGGGATCTCTTCTGGCACCTCTTATTAGCAGATTTTTGATCTCAACACTGTCAAGCTGTGAATAATAACCTGTTTGAATCCCCCACTGAAGTAACATTGCGGTTATGCCTGCTGTATGGGCTGCCGCCAGGCTGGTTCCGGATCTTCTTCCGTAGGTACCTCCCGGCTCCGGCCCTACAAGATTCACTCCAGGTGCAGCAAGACTTGGATTTATGGCTCCCAGCCGGGTAAAGCCTCTCCCTGCCGTAAGAAACAGGCTGTTATTCGTATGGTCATAGGCTGTTACTATAATTGGTATAACTGTATTTCCCGGAGAGGTTATGGTAATAAAGGGATCCGGTTGAGTAAAATACGTTTCTGTGCCAATAAAGTCTCTAATCGGAAGCCATATATTAAATTCCGAATTCAGATCCCCGCTGGAATATACCTTGAAGCGCCAGATGCCCTCTGTGGGTCTGTCAAAATTTATAAGTATTAGCTGATCACCGGTTTGGGTTTCCAGTAGAAAATAATCGACAAAAATAACCGTTTCTTCAAATATAAAACGGATTTCTCTGGATTCACCAATTCTTGCAGGTATTCTGGGTATGTACTCTCCTGTGGGGGATAAAATATCAATGGAGAAAGTTCCAGGAGCAGCTCCCCATAACTGCATGGAAAATCCCGAAACATTAGGACCCACCCTAAGCTCCACCATATTCGTCTGATCACCGCCTCTATTTATGACTCCTTTAAAATGATGACCAGAATTCCCTTCATTTCCTGCTGCTATGGATATTACAATACCCGGCAGATCTGCTAATACAGAGACATAGCTTGCCAATGCTCCTCTCCCGTCATGGGACCCTTGTGACGTTCCAAGCCCTATACAGATTGCTATCGGTTTCGAAAGCCTGCGAGCCACCTCCACCAAATAACGTATGCCAAACATAATATCATTTTCCTGGTAACTTACTGCGTCTGCCGGAACACGGAAAAAACTTTTAGAGCTTTGCTTTGCCTGCTTTAATTTCACTACAACAAGATCAGACATTGGTACCACACCAGAGAAATTATTTTGAAGATTCGGGGTACCGGCAGCAATTCCAGCCATAAATGTACCATGTCCTAATTCATCCGTTGTCGGCACTATTGACCTTGGGTCAGCATTTGCCAGTGCCTCATTTAACTGTTCTCTGCTATATTCTGTTCCATAATAATAGGTATCCGGGAATGCGCCGCTTTGTATTGTCTGGTCCCAGATTGATGCAATTCTGGTAGTCCCATCTGCGTTTCGAAAGGCTTCATGGGTGTAATCAATTCCGGTATCTACAATTCCAATAAGAACGCCTTCCCCATTAAGAGCAAGAGTAGGAACATTCCTCACTCGTACAACCCCTGAGGCCTCCAAGCTGCTAACATCCATTAAGCCGTATAGATTGGGAAAGATACCGTAACCATAAGAATGCATCAAATCATTGGTTGATACTGCGGTTGTTGGCATATAGACGGCGGCATATGTTTCATTTATAATGTTATAACAGATATTGGGGATTGAAGCTAAGGTATTAATATCTCTTCTATATTCAAAAATAAAATCGCTGTATTCTTCCCCTATTATCCAATCCCTGCAATTTTGGTCCAAAGTTATTTTCCCTCTAACTAAACTTATTTAAATATATGATTTGTAATCGGGTTTATTCTTTTTTAGATAAAACCATATAAAAATAACTGTTGATAATACAGCTTTAAATAATTGTAAAATTATTTCTATTAGGATTGTAGCCTGGTTCATAGGGTGTTATAATATTTGAGACTATTGTATTCTATCAAAATGTTAGTCCTGGAGGAAATTATGTTGATTTATTTATGTCTGATACCGGTAGTGGTGATTCTGTTATACCTGATGGCTATCATGCCGAAATTATTCTGCAGAAAAGACTTCACTCCGTTTCAAGGAACATATTATGCCCATAGAGGCCTGCACAATGACCCTGACAAGGTTCCTGAAAATTCTATGGCTGCCTTTAAGCTTGCTGTTAAGAACAATTACGGAATTGAAATGGATGTTCAACTCTCAAAAGATAATGTACCGGTGGTATTTCATGATTTTACACTCAAAAGAATGTGCCATATTAATAAGAAAGTAAGAGAATTAACTTTAAAAGAACTGAAGGAGCTCAAACTTCACCAATCCAATGAAGGAATTCCAACCCTGCAGGAGGTCCTTGAAATGGTCCAGGGTAAAGTACCATTGATTGTTGAATTTAAGGTAGAATTACACGATACCTCTGTGTGTGATATTACAGCTCCTATGTTAGAAAAATACCATGGAAAATACTGCATTGAATCCTTTAATCCTCTTGTCCTGCTCTGGTATAGACGTAAGCGTCCTGACATAATACGAGGTCAGCTGGCAAGTAATCTGATAAAAGATAAAGAAGTAGGAAGCTTCTCCCTGTACTTTGTTCTTCAGAATCTCCTGCTTAATTTTATAACCAAGCCGGATTTTATATCCTACAATTATAAGCACAGAAATATGCTGTCTTTGATTTTGTGTAAGCATTTCTACCGGACTCCGGCCTTTGCCTGGACCATTAAAAGTCAGGAAAGCCTGGATTTGAGCCGGAGCCGGTTTGATTATTTTATTTTTGATCAGTTTATTCCGCAATAAAATTATTTCTCGTATAGAAATTCTTCCGGAAGTTCTACTTTGAAGGCTTCAGCCAAATCTCTGAAATTATCAGGTGTTATGGTCTGTCGCTTACCGGACATTGAAAATATCTTAACCAGTATTTCCGCAGATTTCTCAACCGTATGCATAAGACCGAAGGTCAAGTCGAAATCTTCACCGGAACAGAACATACCATGGTGCGCCCAGATGGCTACATCATATTTCTTCATTAATTCACTGGTTGCTACCGCAATATCCCTTCCTCCGGGAACCATCCAGTGTACAACACCAACACCTCTTGGGAACACTACAGGACACTCTGTAGCTGCTTCCCATAACTCTCTGGTAAATACCTTGTCGCTTAAAGGTAATACAAAGGTCAATGCAATAATATTGGTAGTATGTGCATGATAAATAACTCTGTGCTTACCGCCGGTTGCTGCCTTCTTAACTTCATGGTTCATTAAATGTGTGGCAAGCTCACTGGTAGGAGTTCCACCTTCTGCTAATCCCCATCTTATACGGTATTTTTCACCGGTTTCATCTATTTCTATAATAGTGATACAAACCTCCGGGTCTACACTGATATTTCTAAAATACTTCCCGCTTCCTGTAACAAGAAAGAATTCTCCTGCAAGTAAAGGAACACTGGTGCCAATGTTATGCCACTCATCATTATTAGAAAGTCTTGGTAAGACCTCCATGACTTCTTCTTCCTTCAAACGGTAAGAAAGATTCCCTCCGTTTCTTTCGTGCCAGCCTTGTTGAAAGCCGTCATCTGCCATCTTTATAAATCCTTTAACGAATTTTGTATCTAATATTTTCATATATTTATATTGGGATTATGTTGTTTTCCCTTTCCTTTCCTTTTATTTTGTTGTTTTATAGTTATATTATACTTCGTTAATGTTGTTTTGTAAATAAATCTTTTATTTAACAATCCTTTCCACTGTAGGTGCATTATTTCTAGTTATTTCATATTAATTAGTAATATTTATATATTAAACCGGTATAAAAAGTGTCATATGAATATTATTTTGTTTCAGATTATACCCTTTAATAGCAAAAAATAAAAAGATATACAAAAATATCATTAAATGGATTGTGATATTTGGCTCCCTGATATTAATCTGTCTGTATTCCGTTACGGAAAAGAGTGTTTAATCAATACCAATCAGAATATAATCCAGGTGATGGATTCAATAAAAACCAGTAAGCTTGCAATCGAAGCTCCATTATTAATAACTAGTTAAATTCTATGGTTGATTAAATTTACGATTAAATTTATTATTAAATTTCTTCTTTATTCTACTTTTCATATACATCCCCGGTATTTATATGTAGTAATTAATTTATACTCAAAAATTTTTGTGGAAGAATCGTTTAGTAATTGTTATAACGACAACCGGATTTGAACCAGTGATCAGTGGGTACAGACACATGCCTTACCACTATAAAGTATTATCATAAGTTATATACAAAAAAGCCCGTGAATTCAACTTATTAAGCTGACCCACAGGCTTCTCCTTCTATTTATAAGACCTTCACAGTCCTTCATTCGATTTGTATCTTCAAAACTACACACTTTTTTGATTTCATCTAATCTTAGGTCAAGCCCTCGACCTATTAGTATTAGTCAGCTGCATGCATTACTGCACTTCCACCTCTAACCTATCCACCTGATCGTCTTTCAGGGGTCTTACTGCATTCGCATGGGATATCTTATCTTAAGGGGGGCTTCACGCTTAGATGCCTTCAGCGTTTATCCCGTCCCGACTTGGC